>Ga0209515_10000765_pt1 | contig 56471 bp, 57 predicted proteins | sample Subgroupgradi54m_FD_187454 | JGI IMG/M metagenome (GOLD analysis project Ga0209515, IMG submission 187454) | Subsurface groundwater microbial communities from S. Glens Falls, New York, USA - GMW60B uncontaminated upgradient, 5.4 m (SPAdes)... ... | reverse complement strand
TCCGATCTGTCATCCTGAACCCCCCCATGCTTTCATGAAAAAGCATTTAGAACCGCGCGAAAAATCTCAAACGAGATTATTCAGCTTTGTTCTCACGATCCCGCTCAGGAAGAATCCAAAAGCAGAATCAAGGTCACCTCAGGATGACAATAAACATTATATTAGGTTTTAGATCTTTAAGAATTGGCTAATTCGTCTTTTTTTTGACTTTTTTCCATTTTTTAAAATTATTTGACAAATAGGGGTAAACCTCTTAATATATGAATACATATGAGAAAAACAGCCTTTATATTAAATTTCATTTTTTTATCGGTTTTCTTGGCGCCTTCTTTTTCCGCCGGGGTTGAAAACGAACCGGATATCTGGGAAAAACGATTTGATCTTTCCGCCGGCCTCAGGCGCGATAAATTCAACTGGAATATCGCCGGGGATATAACCGGGGCAAACCCCAATATATTATCCGAGTTATCATGGAATGATTTACGGATCTTCCAACTTAAAACAGACGCAAAAGTTATTTTTGACAAAAAATTGCGCGTAGAAGGTTCCTATGGATACGGCTGGATTTATCACGGAGATAATCAGGATTCCGATTACGCTGGAGATAACCGCACGCTTGAATTTTCCCGCTCAAACAACAAAACTGACGATAATAATGTTTCAGACTTGTCCGCGGGTTTAGGGTATCAATTCAATTTACCCGATGCCGATTTTTTTTACGGACACAAGGTTATACTTACCCTTCTGGCAGGATATTCCGAGCACAAACAGAACCTCAAGATAACAAACGGTTTTCAGACTATTCCCGCTACCGGCCCTTTTGATGGGCTTAATAGCAAATATCAAGCTGAATGGAAAGGCCCCTGGTTAGGCACGGAGTTTGAAACTGAAAAAGGTAAATTCACAGGGTTTTTAAGATTTGAATATCACTGGGCCGATTACTTTGCGGAGGCGGACTGGAATCTGCGAGAGGATTTCGCTCATCCGGTAAGCTATAGACACACAGCCGACGGTAAAGGCACCATAGTATCATTGGGCGCAGGCTATAATATCAAAACTAACTGGTTAGTTTATTTAAGGACAGATTTTCAGGATTGGGAAACCGATAAGGGCATAGACAGGACATTTTTTTCAGATGGAGCCATTATTGATACGCAGTTCAACCGTGCAGAATGGAAAGCTACCGCTATTCTATTAGGCGTTAAATGCCGCATATAAAAAGCATGCTTCAATATATCTTTTAAGGAGACATCTCTTTTCCCCTTTTTACATACGGTGAATTTTGTAACAACCAATACATGTTATGATTAAGCCTTAACCACTCTTTAACAATAGCATGGCCCATGAAACGCATTACGGCATTTCTTAAACTCAACTTAAGGAACAAATAAAATGCCATACGCATAGAATAAAATTCAGCGTACGCACTAATGACATTAAGCTGCAGTTCCCTGGCTGATAATAACTTCGGCCTAAAGACAATATGCTGGGCGTCATACAGGCTCCAGTCTTTGGTAAAAATACGCTTTTGCGCCTCCAGGTCTTCATAAACCTTTGTACCCGGAAAAGGTGTCAGTATGGCCATCTGGATAGTATCTATTTTCTGCTTGATAGCAAAATTCAGGGTTTCCCATACGGTATTTTTATTATCATCCTCCGCGCCTAAAACAAACATGCCGTGGATCTTTATTTTCTTCTCGTGAAAAGACCGGATCGCAGCCGTAATCTCTTCAACAGTCTGCTTTTTCTGAAAGGCCGCAAGGGTCATAGGATTAACCGACTCGAAGCCTACGCAGACGACACTGCATCCTGCTTGAGCCATCAGATTTAAAAGTTCGCTATCTTCAACGACGTCGCAGCGCACCTGGCAAACCCAATGCCTTATTTTATTTTTCAACATCAGGCCCAATAAAGCCTTTGTGCGCGCGGGATAAGCGGCAAAATTATCATCACAAATAAAGAATTGTTTTGTATTCCTGGACCTCATTTCTTTTATAACGCCCGTAGCGCCGCGGAAACGGTATTTCCGGCCAAACATCTTTGTGACAGAACAAAAACTGCAATCAAAAGGACAGCCGCGGGAAGTAGAAATTGGCATAATAAGCGGGCTCAACCGGTACCCCTTGATCAATGAAAAGTCAGGATTTGGCAATGCGTCCAGATCCTCAACGGGCCTGCCGGCAACGATTGACTCCAGCCTTCTGCCTTCAACAACGTCGGCGATAACCTCTTCGGCCTCTCCCACCACAACCTGCCTTGCGTACTCCAGCGCTTCAGCAGGCAATAAACTCGCATGAACTCCGCCTATGATCACTTTTTCTTTAGGGAATCTTTTGGCTATTTCATAACCGCGTTTGGCAGTTGAAGACAAGATAGAAATACCGATAAGATCAGCCTTTAAACCTGCGTAATCAGGCGCATAAATATCTTCGTTATATATCTCAATCTCATGCCCTCTGTTTTTTAAAATAGTCCCCAAATAAACAGGCCCTAATAAAGGCATAGCTAATTTACTATAGACATTTGCCGCGCAAGCGCGAGGCTCAATAAACACTATTTTCATTTTTATAATTTATTGTAATTTATCAACTATCTGATACAAAACCCCTCCTGCAACATCGGGTTTAGGCAGCATATATTTACGCGCGGAAATCGTTATTTCGGTCTTTTTATCCGCTTTCTTCCTAAGTTGAAGCGCTACCATCGCGCCATTAATATTGGCCTTAATCGCCCCATTCAGCGCATCATCTTTAGTAACCCTGCCCATGCGTTTTACCGCCTCAAGGCTTATTTCATACGCGTATTCAAAACCCGCATCAATGATTTGCTGCACGCTATCTTTGCCTATAAATGTTGCTACGACACCAACTGGCAGAATCGCTACTCCCGCTAAAAGAGAAACACCATAGATCTCGGCGTTTTTTATCGCGGCAGCCTTCATAGGCTCTGTAAGCACAAGTAAAGCCAACTGCTGAGCAGTAGGAATACCTTTATAACTTTTGTATTTATTAACCTCGCGGACTCGCACACGGGGCTCCGTACCTAGGGTGTAATCCTTATAAACAATCTTGCCGATGCTTAAAGTGAGAAGATCGACCTGCATGGGGGTAGAGGGAGAAGACTTTGGTTGCCGCGCTATTTTTAATGAATCCACGTTGAGTTTGCCTTCTTTGTTCTTGGTAAGATCCAACTCTTTTATTTCAATCTCTACAAGTAAAAAGCGGCGTTTCTTCTTAAACAAAGTAGCACGATCATATATGACTTTTATTTTGGGGCAAGATACCAAGATGCCTTCCGGGAAACCGCTGGGATTATACATTTTGAATCCGGATACCTGTATAGTTGAGCTTAAAATATTCAATAAAAAACTATCCATATGTACCGGCGCGCCGGTAATGCCGGAAACGGACGTTGTTACCACGGCTTTAATAATAAGATTTTTAAAAATTGCGATACCCAGTAAAGAAATGGCTACCATCCCCAGGACTATAAGAAATTTCTTCATAGGCATCTCTCTTCTCAAGCGAAAACCGGCGCCGGCAAATTATTACTTTTTGCCGATTAAAAAATAAAGCACCATCCCGACAACAGGCAAGATAAGTATTAAAAAGATCCACAACGCTTTTTTACCTGTATCCATAGAACTTCTTAGAACATCACCAATGGCAATAATGTCGAAAACCAGGACTATCAGCCCTACTATCGCGCCCATAGGCCCTCCCTTTATTCCATACTATTTCAACAACGACCCCTTCTGGATCTGGTCCTTACGGATGTCGTATTCCGCTTGAGTGATCTTTCCATTTCGCAGATCTTCATTTAACTGGTTCATCTGCCTCTCAGCCTGAATTTCATATCCGGCCCCCGCGCCTACAGCTCCAGCACCGGCACCGCCCCAAAAAGCCCCGCTGCATCCCATCAGAGTTATTCCTAAAAGTAACACCAGCAAAATTTTAATTTTTTTCATCTTCTGCCTCCTTCCTTCCCTGTATGTTTTTTTCTTATTACTGATTTCCGGTATTTTAAGTATAAACTTATAAAAAAATATGGGAATTGGCTAATTCTACTTTTTCCTGACTTTATTCTGTCTCTGACAATGCTTTTTATAATGGAAAACGGAATGATGTTGGCTAACGGCGGGCCCATTAAAACGTTTCTCTAGTGGACAGGAAAAGAATGACCTGGCTGCTTTCTTACTTTTGTTATAGGGAGATCTAACAGCTAAAACAAACTTTATACTTCCTTATGGCAATTCTTCAAAAACCGTCATGTTAAACTCCAGGGGCACATACCCCATACTGATTTGTGCCTGGCGATTCACCCCGATACTCACCCGTGCCTTATCAAATCCTTCGGTAATGATAAAATCATAAACCAGCCGCGCGCGGGCCTTAGCCAAGGTATCCAGTGATGCTTGATCTTTAGGCGCGTCTTCTATCAACCGGCGTTTCATTTCAGCAGCCAACTTCGCGTCATCATCCTTACCCGACGAAAGCTTATATTTTTTCGCCAAATTCCAGTATGATCGAATACCGAAAGACTCAACATACATCGGCTCAATTAACCGGCTACCGGTTCGGGTTGATTCCTTAAGCTGTGCCTGATATTTGTTCTCAAAGATCTCCAGGCGTATAGCCTGCCAATCCGCCTGAGAATCATAACTGCCGTTTATTTCCAGCAATAATTTCGGCCGTTCTTTCAAAACTTTGACCAAAGCCTGTAACCGCTCTTGATTATCAACCGTTAAATCAGTTTTACCAGGCATAAATCTTACAAACTCCGTCTCTTCCGTCCCGGTCTCTGAACCCGCGAGTGAAAGCAAAAACATCAGAGGCTTAGTAACAATCCTCATGAAGAAATTCCTGGCTACCTGGCCGATCAAATGAAAATACTCAAATTTAGGATCGTTCATGTCCCCGGTTACCGGCAAAGAAATATTAATACGTCCCTGCGGGTCTTCCAAAAGCCCCACTGCCAGGCCAAAAGGAAGATTCAGCGCGTCTTTACTGGGAACTTTTGCCCCGAAATTAAAACGCTGCACCAAAATCTTATGGCTGGCTTTAAGCTGATTGTCCGCGACACGGTAATCCATTTTCAAGTTTAACTTGCCGTCTTTGACCTCGCGGCCGGTGTATTTACCCACATACGGAGTCAATACCTGTAACGAGTAATTATTAAGGGAAAACGCCGACTCAAGATTAAGCGGCTGGACAAAAGGCTTGAACAAAACTTCCGTGGAGATGGAGCCTTTCTCATCAAGCGCGCACTGGAAAACGGTTTTAACTTGAGCGTCGGGCTTGGTGGAAAGCCCTGTAATACTTAAATCCATTTTATTTAATGCCGTCTTAAAGTTGGGAACAACAGACTGGTCAACGAAACTAACACTCCCCTGCCGCAAAACAAAAGAATCAACAATCACTAGCGGCAAAGGCTTGGCTGTAAGCGGCTGAACCTTAGCCTGTTTTTCCTTCGAAGCTTGTTCCGCTGCAGCAGTCTGCCGCGCTGCAGGTTGAAGCGGCACAAGCTCCAACAGATTAATACGCCCATCAGGCAAAAGCACCGCATTGATCCGCGGCGCGTCCACGCCAAGAGTTTCAACGCGCAGTTCTTTCTTGAACAAACGAATAAAACTAAGATCAATCCAAAACTTATCAAACCCGGCAATGGCCTGCTTATTGCTATCGGTAATCTCAAATCCGTTAACACTTAAACGCAGCAAAAAGGGGTTAAAAAAAACGGAACGAGCCTTGACAGGATGCTTGAGAAATTTAGTCCCCTGGCTGCTGATTACCCAAGGCGCGCCCACTGGAACGACAACACAAGCGAGGAACAAATAAAAAATAAAAATCACCAAGCAGGTCTTAACGCCAATAATAAATATTTTTCGCACCAGAGAAAATATATTTACCATACTGTTTAAACAAACAGGAAAAAGCCGTTAGCCAGAAAGAAAAAACCCACAATCCCAAATATCGAGCCTAACAACCACAACGCTTTTCGTTTTAAAAGAGCGCTCACAGAAAAAAGCATAATGCCTATCTGAAAAAAACTACTGCCAGCGAAAATTGGGCGCCCTGTCTGCCGACGAGCAAGTTTTGTTTACCCAAATCCTCCGCTTCCTATTGTATCTGTTTTTTCTGTATCATACCGCTCCTAATCTCCAGCCGAGATATTCTCCATAGGCTTTCCACAACAGACAAGCTCACCCCCGCCGGCTTTTGTTACCGTTACTTCATTGCCACAGACATTACATCGGTATTTCTCCCCTACACACTTTGTGCCCATGTTTTTTCTCCCGCAGAATAAAATGTAAAAAACACCCTCTAATATTTAATTCTTTATTATCAACCACTTACAATTCTATTATTATTTTAACATTATTCCGAAACGCGGGATAACGGCGCGTTCCACTTTTTATTGACTTTTTTCTACGTCAGCATTATTCATTACTATAAGCTATATCCTGGTTCCTCTGGCGATATGCTTCGGTTAAAGCGTCTTCCCTGGTTTTTGCTTTCTCAAACATATTCATCTGTTTGTAATCACATTTATATTTCATGAGCAATTTTTTATCTAAGTCCTCGTTTAAGACATAATTCCCGTCTTCAAGTATATGCCTTATTTCTACGCCTTTCAAAGATAATGTTCTTGAAACTAAAACAAACCTATGGCAATTAAAAGGATCTTTCTCCGCGCACATAAGAGCGGCGCGGTTATCCTGTTTTGTTAAATTTATAAGCTCATCAATTCCATTAATAAATGGATCTGTCTGCCTGACTTTCTCAAAATCAACTTTTTTATTATCAAATAATAAATCCTTATCCGAATACCTGCCTCCCAACTTATTACCCAGGTACAAATAATTAATACCTTTCTCCTTTAAGTCAATTTTTACCAATTCACGATTGAACTGCGGAATTCGTTTACTATAAGGGGAACTACGCACATCAATAAGATAATTAATGCCGTATTTGTTCAACAGATCAATGAACTTTTCAATAGAATGGTCTGAATGGCCGATTGAATATATAATCACTTTTTAATGTAAAAAGTTAACCCACTTCCCGGCGCGTTTCTCGACGGCTCTCTTATAAACCAAATGAGCCACCGCCAGATCCTGGATCGCCAGACCGGTGGAATCAAAAATTGTTATTTCTTCGGAATTTTTTCTTCCGGGCTTGGTGCCGACAATAACCTCTCCCAATGTCCCGCGCACATCTTTCCTGGTGATCATTCCTTTAGAGACAGGGACATTTATCTCTCCGCTATGAGACGCCTGCTGCCAGTCATCCACAATTATCTTTGCTCTTTTTAATAATTTCGGTTCCAGCTCTTCTTTCCCCTTTGCGTCCGCGCCTATGGCGTTGATGTGAGTGCCTTCTTTTATCCATTCGGATTTAACAAGCGGCTTTCTACTGGGAGTGGTCGTAACCACAATATCCGCTTGCCTGACACAATCAGAGATCTTTTCCTCTATTTTCACATTCAAACCAAGGTATTTTGTCTCTCTTAAAAATTTTTCACAATACTCTGGCTTATGCCCCCAGACAAAAATTGATTTTATTTTAAACAGCTCATTTAACGCCAATAGCTGAGTCTTTGCCTGCGCGCCACAGCCTACTAAGCCAATAACACTTGAATCCTTTCTCGCCAGATTCTTTGCCGCAACCGCGCCCGCGGCACCCGTCCTTAAATTGGTAATCAAAGTCCCATCCATAATACATAAAGGAAAGCCATCCTTGGGGTCACTTAAAATAATTAACGCCATAACAGAAGGTAAACCGAAACGCTTATTTTTAGGATGCACATTCACCCATTTTATACCACTTGCCTCAATCCCCTTTATATACGCAGGCATTGCCCTGAAATCACCGCCATATTTTTTCAAATGCAAATAGACCTTTGCCGGCATCTGGATTGAATTCTTGCCGTAAGAAATAAACGCGTTTTCTACCGCCTTTAAAACAGAAGGCATATCAACCAGATCACGGATCTCGCTGCTTGTCAGTATAAGGGTTCTATTATTCATAGGGAGACGCTCTCCAGAAAAACAGGGACAGCGCGCCTACTTTTTTAAAAGGAGCCCGCTATCCCCGGAATTGTCTAAGTCTTTAAAACCAGAGAGTTGTTGACCTTTCCGGCTATTCTTATAAAATTCTGGCCGCCGACCATAAAAAACACCGTACCCGCAAGAACTTTTAGCTGAACAGCTTGGAGGAGTTCATTAAGCAATTTTTGATTAAAACTCTCCTTGCTCAAATGAATTCCGTTAACCTTACTACTAAACACAAGGACATACATCGGCTTCTGTGGATAGGTTTTTAATTCTTTTTGCACAAGATACACTTCTTTCAGCCTTTTTTCAAACGGTTTTAATTGGCCGCAAAGATCTGCGACGATATCCGCTGCCAACCCATGCGGCTTAAAAACGTCTTTTTCTATAATATTATTTCGTTCCAGGTAATCTTGCTGATCTTTTTCCGCCGAACAATCAAAGTTCTCCAAATCTCTTTCCACATGATCGTATTCGCCCTTACTTTCATGATACCAAGTGATTTTCTCAAGGCTGGCAGAAGATAAACTAGGATCGATCTGCATAGCTTTTTTAAGATGTTCGACACCTTTGTCACTGCCCTTTTCAATAAGCAGTTCCCCCATACGGTAATTAGCCAATGCATTATCAGGATAGCGCTGCAAAAGTTCGTCAATTACCTTTAAAGCTTCTTGCCGTGATTCCGTCTGATCAATAAGATATGCTCTGTCGACAAACTCCGCTTCACTTAAGGCTGTAGTTTTACTCTTTTCAATCAGAGCGGATAACTCTTTTTTCATTTTTTGAACCTCGGTAAAACGCTTTTTCCATTCCCCTTCGATATCTTTATACCAATCCGCATCAAATTGCCGCAAGCTGTCCGAAATTGTCCGTTCATCTAACAATTCCCGCGCAGCGTCTACGGCAATATACTTCTGACAAGTTAAAAGATTTCCTTGTCCGTCAACAATTCTATCCTGCTCGATCTTGTAACCCAATGCGCTAAGGCGTTCCCTTAAACAGGGATGCGTATCTGTGTTCTGCGTGCGGATCTTAAGCGCCTTTTGCAGCTCATCAATATACTGTTCTTCTGAAACCGGATTTTTTAAAAACTCGGCGGCATTCGAAAAAACATCCTTTGGCGGTACAGGCTCCTCTTTTACGCGGTTCCAAACACTTTCCCAGTAAGGCCCAGACGCAACTTGCCTGATCAAGCCATTCACTAATTCTTCGGCATTAGCTTTTGTTCCGGCGTAAGCATTCGCGTAACAATCAGCTTCATATTCATGCTCACGAGCCAAGACTGATGAATAGGCATTGAAGTAAGGAACGTACCAATCAAAAAACCAGCCAAAAAGAAAATTTCCAGCGCGTTGCTGTTCAAAATTAGCCATAATATTGTACCAACAGGAACGGATACGGTACGTCCATACACTGCTTCTTCCGTGGGCCCCGGAAAAATGGCCGAATTCATGAGCCAATACAGCCTTAAATTGGTTAGGTTCACTAGCCAGCATATACGGCAGGCCAAGGACAAGATAATTTTTGTACCATCCAAAAATGCCTAAACGCGGCACTTGAGAAATGAACGCGTTGAAATCGTTGCTCAACAATACAACATCCGGCATGAAACTATTCTGCTTAGCGCAGATATCAGCGATAACTTCAAAAAGTTTCGGGACTTTTTCCTTATTAAGCAAATACCCCGTAGGCTTTTCAATTTTAACCCGGAGAGATTTTAAAATTAAACCCGCCAATATAACCAGAACAACCAGCAATTTTACAAGCGCGCTATTGCCGCGGCGATTATGAAAAATCAACCAGGCGATTACACTGATCGACGCCATCAAAAGAATAAGGATCAAAAAAATATAACAATACCCTAAAATGCCTAAATGAAAAACACGCTGTTTATATCCGGCAGGATTCTGCCGGGCAAATTCTTTCACACGGTCAATAAGCGCGTTATAGTCTTTTCTTTTAATCATAGCCTTCTCCAACTATAATAATTTAGATTTAAGGCTAGAAACTAGCGTCTACTTTTTAAAGAAAACCGATTAAAATAGAGCGCTGCGGCCTTTTATTTTTTACTTTTTTTTAGCTTTGAAATAAGTTCGTGTTGAATGAGGCTTAACAGATGTTTAATCCTTTTATTGTCAATATCAACAAACTTTACGCCCATTTTAAAAATACAATTATTATCTTTTTTGATGTCATTGGAGTATACAATTACACCTTCACCAATGATAGGCTCAACACACAATTTAGTGATCAACTCGAATTTAACAAAAGTGCCGGTTTCTATCTTTTCCTTTGCGCTTATACCTATCCCTAAGTATGAGGTATTAAGTATATCCGCCACAATAGAACCCGAGGTGCCGCTTTTCGGGTGTAAAATTATGTTGCCTGCGATATCTAACCGCCCATACAATCTTTGATCTTTCATAAAGCCTCCCTTATCAAAATTACCTTATCGCGGGATTTCTCCTCTTACCGGCTCATCTTCCATTTTAAGATATTTCTCTATTTCCTGTTCAATGAATAAACTTTCCTCAATTGACGGCAGATCAGAAACCAATGGTATGACTTTGCCTTCCTTAGTAATCGCCTGAACAGAATATGACTTGGAATAACCATTCTTCGTTGAATGAATTAACTCCTTACAATAAAGCTGTTTCAAGTCCCGGCTGAGAACGTTTTTTTGCCCAAACCATGGCAGCGGCCGATGTTTTATAACAATCTTACCGTTACTTATATTGATATGGGTTTTATTAAAATAGCCGCACAAAACCGCATACAATACGCTTAAGCCGACGACGACGTGCAACGAACCAAACAAAGCCATAATATATGCCTTTTTGGTAAAAGCGATATAAAACCAAACACTCATGAATCCATTCCAAAAAAGAGCAAAGAAGGTTAAAGCGATAATCGCCGGAGTAAACCACTTGCGAACGATTTCTAAGCCATACGCGGAACGTTTAATCTGAAAATTCTTGGGTTTAATCATGGAACTTCTTTCCTGCGAGCTTAAGTTTGAAACGGAAATTTGTTCAGCGAAATTAAAAACATTATTACAGCCGCCGCACTTGGCAACTTTTTCTCCCAAATTAATATCTTCCGCTTTTATTTCACTATTACAGGCCGGACAATATATTTTCATATTGCTTCCTTAATTTTCTAAATAATAACATAAAGTGCCCTCTTGGAGAACAGCCCCTTTTCTCCAGTTATATCCCAATATCCTCATTCCAAAGCTTTGGGTTATCCCGGATAAAATTCCTCATAAGCGCAACGCAGGTTTCATTTTGCACAACCTCCAACCTTACTCCTCTTGCCCGCAAAAGCTCTTCTTCTCCTATAAACGATTTATTCTCTCCAATAATTACATGTGGAATCTTATAAAGAAGAATTGCTCCTGAACACATAGCGCAAGGAGAAAGCGTAGTATACAAAACGCATTCCCTATATGCCGATGCCGGCAAACGCCCGGCATTTTCCAACGCGTCCATCTCGGCATGCAAAATAGCGCTTCTTTTCTGAACACGCTTATTATGCCCGCGCCCAACGATCTTGCCGTTATGGACAATAACAGCACCAATAGGAATGCCGTTTTCTTTTAATCCTATCTGTGCCTCTTCTATGGCGATCTTAAGGAATTGATCCATTTCCCCACCTGGTTCAAAAAAAACAAAAACGCCCCCTTTTATTCAATCAACACTATTCCGTAGTAATTCCCTTTACAGCCCTGGGCCTTTAGCACCTTAACCGGAAATCCGTTAGACCTTACAGTAGTATACACATCTATACCGCATGCCTCCATAGCCGGCCTTGTTTTATCGGGATGACGACAGAATTTGGCGCACTTATCGCAAAGCTGACAAGGCCCGGCGCCCATACCAAAAGCTTTAAAATAACCATCCAGAAATATCTCCCGTTCCAGTTTAGGGATAATAGCATGGATATTTGTGTATTCATCACCATGAACAAGAAGCGCGTGTTTATAATAGGTTAACATGCGGCGGGTCAAATCAGGAGTGGGCGAATACGGCGGACAGGTTAATGACCGGCCAAATCCATCGCAACCGAACTGACATTTCATCCTTACCCACTCAGCGGTAACAATGGTTTTGGTCAAAATAATCTTTGCTTCTTTCGCGCCCAATTCTTTTGCGCGTTTTATGTATCTTGCATATTTGCGCATATTCAAAAATTAGTAATAAACGATTTTTATCGCCTTCCTAACTCTCCAAATACATTGGGTTCCCCATAGTTATTATATCATCTTCCTTTCCCATTGCATAATGAGAAAATCTACTCCTCAACTCCAGGATATGGCTTGCGCCTTAAACGCAATGATCAGTAAAAATAGGGCCGAATTAATTAAAATGAAGAAAATCTTACAATACTTAACTTAAGGATAATTTAGAGAGGATTTCGCAAGAGGGACTACGAGAAGATTATTAAAAAACAAAATATTATTTATATATCAGCAGAGTCCTGCGCCAGCGAAGTAATCGGCCGTGAAAGGAAAATCTGACAAACTATTTTTATTATTTTTCTAAATATGATCCTGCTGACTGATTATCAATTTAAACTTCCCGTTTTTAGAGTCTACTTTAAGTTCATCAACTAATTCAATATCGAGTGATATAGATTCGTCCAGTTTTTTTGGGATGAGTATCTCGTTCATTCGATTGCGGATTGCCGGTATTACCTTGCCTGCTTCCTGGCTGGTTATAGCTTTCAAAAGCATTCTATTATTTGCTGTCTGGATTACCTGAAATCTTTCCACGCCCGGAACAAAAAATTCCACGAGTGAAATCGGGTGGATATAATCTTTAGAGCCATCGTTTCTCTCAAACCAAAGAAAATCTTCTTGCCTTCCCGCCACATTTTTAATAACAGGAAATGGCGACTTGCATAAGCAAGCTTTATCGTCAAAAACAAGCTCATCATTCATCTTGTACCTGATCAAAGGCTGGGTGTAATTATACAAATTAGTCATGATCAGCTTACCGGATTGTCCTGCTTCAACCGGATTTAAATTTTCGTCTACAAGCTCAAAAATATGCCAATCATTAAAAAGATGAATGCCTTGATGCAGCTCGCATTGAGCGCCCATGCATATGCTCTCAGAAGCTCCGTAAAAATTTACCGGTTTAATGCCAAAAGCCTCAATAATTGTAGTGCGCATTTTATTCGTTAAAGGCTCGGCCGAACAAATAATTCTTTTTGGTTTAAGATTGATATTACCCTTTTTTTGCTCTTGAGCTAAAAGATAACTTCCCGTTGCATAGCCGCTTATAATATCCGGTTGAAACGCGTTAACTTTTGCGGTTATTTCCTCCAGAGGGCTATTTATTGACAGAGGAAGAACGTCGTAAATTAACTTTGGGACATCACCAGTTAATGATACCCCCGCGTACATTCCATCGGTGGCTCCGATAAAGACAATCTTGGTTTTCTTGAACGGATTAATTTTAGTTTTGGAAACCCTTGTTAAAGCTAACGCTCTTAAGATATCCCAATCATTGCGGCCGTATACAAAAATACCTACCCTTCCGGTAGAACCGGAGGTATGAATGACCTGATAACGCCCCAAATATTTTTTTCCAAGATTAGGCGGATCGGCTATGAATTCCTCGAGCTTTTGCTGTTTCAAAGCCGTGTCGCAAACAAAATCGTCAAAATTTTCCATCATCAATTTCTTGTCTATAGCCGGCAAATCCTTGAGGCTGGCTTTATAATAGTTATTTATGGTAATGCCATGCTGTCCATAGTATTTTTTGTAAAAAGGCGAGTTGGTTAAAACATGCTTTAGCAAGCTCTTTAACTTGAGCCTATTTATTTGTTCAATGCCTGCAGAAGTTAAGTTTTCCGTTCTTTTGACCAAGTTTATCTTGCTTAAAAGATTTAGAATTGACATAGTACCTACTTTCTTAATTAAGGGGGCGCCATACGCTATGCCTCTTTCCCCTCCTTCTTAAATTTGCCTTACTCTCCCTTATACTTATATAAAAATGTAGCAAAATAAAGATTAAAACAGGATTAAAATATAATTAAAATTTTTTAATTAAAGAAACGAATCGAGGGAAGGCTCTCTACCGGAAGAAAACAAGTGGTACAGGATAATACAATAATAAATGTTCTGGAGGACAATATTTTCATCACCAACGGAAAGATCAGGATTCTGTTCAACTAAATATGTAAAGAAATCTTTATAGCTTTTGCGGTATGTTTTTTTTGGTTATTTACTTTAAATTAACATCATCTGTCCAAATAGTTCCCGCATAAGCTTAATTAATCTTTTCCAGTTTCACATCATCAATGTAAAAAATGTCGTTTGCTGCCGCGCCGCTAAACCAGAATCTAAACCGTCCGTCATTTACTGTGCCTGTCATGCCGGATGCGGTAAACTGCGTTGTAAAAGTCTGCCAAGTTGTGCCAAGATTAGCCGTATAGCTTATGCCGTAATTAGTATATGGAGAAACACCCTTTAAAAGATGCACCACCAAATCACGGCCGGTATTTGAATAAGCGGTAAATGTCAGCTTGTATGTTTTGCCGGATACAACTGTTTTACCGGCCTGGTAAAGCTGAATACTGGAATTTGCGGTAGTTATAGTAACCTTCGCGCCTTTAGAACCCGCATAAGCCGGCGTCCCGGCGGTAAAAGAGCCGGTTCCCCCGGTATAGAACAGCCAGGATGTTGTTCCGGATTCAAATCCCGGATTAGCAATGAGATTTACGAGTGAAGAGGAAATAGTATATGTCGCGCTTGCGACCGCGCTTTCAGTCATTCCGGCCTTAAACGCCTTTGCTTTTATGGTTTTTGAGGACGAGACAGCGATAGGCGCGGAATACGCCGTAGAAGTTGATGTAGGCGTTGTGCCGTCCAGAGTGTAACGTATCGTCGCACCCGTAGTCGATGTCGAAATTGCTACATTTTGCGCACTTGAGTAAGTACCTGCCGCAGGAGAAAAGGTGGGGGTGGCGACCGCGGTTTGTGTACTGACAGTTGCTATTGTAACATTATCTATATAATAGATGTCCCCAGCTGTTGCATGAGGCGCAAGCCAGAATGATAGCCGGCCATCACTCACATTACCTGTAAATCCACTTGTAGTAAATTCAGTAGAAAATGCTTGCCAGCTTGTGCCGAGATTAGCGCTATACGACAGTCCGTAATTAGTGTACGGAGAAACATGCTTAATTATACTTACATCCAGGTCCCGTCCGTAATTAGAATAAGCCGCGAAGCTTAAAAGATAACGTGTGTTTGGCGCCAACAATAAAGCTGGTTGATAGAGCTGAATATTTGTAGCGCCGCTGCTGCTAATAGTAAGTTTTGCGGCATTGTTGCCGAGGTAGCCTGGTGAGCTTGTTGCGAATGTCCCTGTGCCGTTGGTATAGAAGGCCCATGATGTTGTCCCCGATTCAAACCCGGAGTTAGGGACAATGTTTTGTTGCGTGCCAAAGGTATATGCCGCTGACGCAGTCACACTTGGAGTCATTGCGGTTTTAAACGCTTTTGCTTTTATGGTTTTTGCGGATGAAATATTGACAGCAGATGAATATATGGCTCTGGTTGAGCTTGACGCAGGGTCACTGCCGTCTAGTGTATAGTAAATTGTCGCGCCGGAAGTCGCGGTTGAGAGCGTTACATTTTGCGCGCTTGAGTAATTGCCCGCGGATGGGGAAAACGTAGGAGTGGCAACAACAGGTGTTGCAGTTAAAGAAAACGGATATGCTCCATAGGCATGCGTAAGAGTCACAACGCCCATAACATAACCGGTATACATAGGCCTTGTCCATTTATTAATGACCGCCAAATATGAAGCTTTTTGTTTAAAAAGATATGCCAGCTCATAAAGCGCCGCATTATTTCCGGTATATGTTGCGTTTTGCGGGAATGGCCATGTCGATGGATTTACAACATATGGCGCGTGGAAATCAAGCGCCAGCTCTAAACCTTTTCCGCTGTTTTGATAATTGTAAAGGTCCACATTGAAATGGCGGGCTATCTCCGCAGTTTGTATCATCGCAAAAACAGTATAGGTTGAATACGAAAGCGAATCGGCTCTATCAACCTCAGTAAGCATTCTTCCGTCAGTGCCCACACGGCTGGGAATGAGGTTCTTCCAGATATCAAAGGCATAAGTACGGCTTGCGGAATCTTCGGCTACCACAGAAGCAGAACTGATAAACACCAAGCGCCAGTTTTCATAATTATTGGTTCCAGACCATGCTTTGGCACTTGTGATAAATTGGCTTACCCAAGACTTAAATGACGTTTTTTCAGCCGCACTCCAGCCAGGATAGTTCCATATCAGGTCCGCTCCCCAGAAAAGTCCCGGCATAGTAATAGAAAGTTCAATATACGCTTGACCATTGAAACTTGTAAATTTCGGATTCATCCCGGTTGTTGCATCCAACGCCCAGGCACGAATAAGTTGAACTGCCTTATCAGCATAATTAGTGCTGCCTGTAAGCGCATATGCCAGTCCCAGATTTCTAACCGCCGCCGATACTGTTATCGCCGCTTGATATTCATTTCTATTACTATCAAGATTAAATTTACCATCACAACTAGCTGTTCCACAACAACTTATAGCGCTACATGCTACATTACTTTGGGCGCAGGCACAATTTAGCCACCCGTCATAAGGCCCTTGGCTGTAATAATCTTTTCCCGTGTTTCCTTGATAAAGGACACTTTGAAGAGGCAATGATAAAGCAGTATTAGCTTGAGAAATTACATTAGCATAAGCAGATTTCCAGGGTTCTTGGTTTGCGGTTATTTTGGCTTTGATTGCGTTTATTTCAGCTTGATTCAAAAACATATTCGGATGAATTTCCGCAGCTTGCGCATGTTCTGTTATTTTTGTTATTTGACCATCGCCTACAAGAGAGAGTACGCTAAATACAAATATAAGCAGGAAAACACGGATTAATTTATGCAGGCGCGATAAATGGTTTTTATTTGGCATCGGAATCTCCTCCTTCATTCATTTTCGTTTTGTTTTTTATCTTAACTCAGCAGCTGTATTATTATTAAATTTATCTAGGCGTAGTTTCTGAATACTTTTAAAAACTACTTATTAATAGGTAAAAAAAACTACCATTCATACTGTGATTTGGATTTCTTTATATTTAAATCATAAAATCTATTTTTTATAATGAAAAGCGAGTTTTTATGATTATTTGAGAGGAGATCTTTAATGTTATTTGCGAAATTAAGATTATAAAGCGGAGCGGGAATGTATGTAAGTTTTTTTGGCCTGGGGGAAATAATAATTTTTCTCAAGCACGTTAATACTTGAGAAGCTAATTGAAGAATTAGCTTTTTACGCATGTACAACTCCTATTCGTTATTTCCTATAATCTGATCCTTTCTCCGTGGCTTATTATAAGTGCTTAATAAAAGAATAACATATAAACAACGCTTTATCAACGCGATAATTCATATTAAAAGCTTATAGGGGGCGCTCCCCAAACGTCCGGTAATTCCGGCACAAGGAAGAAAAAAATCAGAAAAAAGGGAATTCCAGTCATTTGCTTTATTAGAGAGCTGCCATATAATTCAAGAAAAGGAGGACTGCGATGAAAAAACAAAAAGCAAAACTTGACATGGAAAAAATGATGGAAATCTACAAGAAACTGGCAACTCCCGGTGAACCGCACAAACTGTTGGCAAGGATGGCGGGAAGCTGGGACGCCAAAGTCAAAAACTGGATGGAACCCAACAAACCACCCACGGAATCCACCGGAACAAGCGAACTAAAAATGCTCCTGGGCGGGCGGTATCTTCAAGAGGAATTTTCCGGAGAAATGATGAAACTCCCCTTCTCCGGCATCGGCATCACCGGATACGACAACTATCGCAAAAAATATGTTATGGTATGGTTAGACTCCATGGGAACAGGAATGTATTTCTGCGAAGGAAAAGCCAGTAAGGATGGAAAAACTATCACTATGAAAGGCATCCTCCCCGACCCGATAAGGGGCCCAATGAAGTGGCTTTTGACTACCAAATTTATTGATAAAAATACCCAGTTATTCCAAATGCAGTTAACCGACAAGAACAACAAAAAAGAAAAAACCGAGGTCACCTATACCCGAAAGGTTTCCCCTCAGCCGGTGGCCATCGCGCGAATCTTTGATGCCCCCCGGGAGTTAGTCTGGAAAGCCTGGACTGATCCGGAAATGTTAAAAAAATGGTGGGGGCCAAAAGGATTCACGACCCCCTTCAGCAAAATGGATATGCGTGAAGGAGGCACCTACCTCAACTGCATGCGCTCACCTGAAGGCAAAGACTATTGGAGCACAGGCATTTACCGGAAAATCGTTCCGCAAGAACGGCTCGTTTTCTCAGATTCATTTGCCGACGAAAAAGGAAACGTAGTCCCTGCCACGTACTACGACATGAACGCAAACTTCCCACTGGAAATGATGGTTACAGTGACGTTTGAAGAAATTGAAGGCAAAACAAAATTTATCCTGAAGCATGCCGGCATTCCCGCGGGAAAAGACCACGATGAATGCAAGGAAGGCTGGAACCAATCCTTTGATAAGCTAGAACAAGAATTAGCATAGGGGACGCTCCCCAAAGGGACACTCTACCGTATTCTAAATGCTTTATCTACAATAAGATCGTAAGGCCTTTCTTGACAAATATATTTTTTATACGCCTCTTGCCGAGCTGGTGTCGACTCCCCTAATTCCAGATACATTGGGTTCGCCAAAGTTATTATATCATCTTCCTTTCCCATTGCATAATAAGAAAAACTACTCCAGGGATAATTTGATAAATCAGTAACAAGTTTAGCTCTCAAAGGATTTCGCTCAATATAACGGCTACATTCTAAAAGATAAGCCCCACTATCTATGAGCTTGCTTTTATAGCGATTTTGATAAACATAGCCTACGGATTTGTATTTCCTGCGAAACCGATTAGCATAAACCTGCAGAATAGACTTCATAAACTTCGCCAAATCAGAAGATATCTGGACCTGAATCAACAGGTGTATATGATTAGACATAAAGCAATAATTTAATATATCAATTTTAAAATTTTTCAGATTTTCCCGGATAATCCCTCGAAATGCTTTAAAGTCCTGCGGACAATGGAACAATTTCCTGCGCTCAATCCCTCTTGTAACAATATGATAATACCCTTGATCTACTAAGATTCTAGCTGTTCTTGGCATAAAAATTCCTCCTTTCTACCCTCCACTTATAATAGACGTAGAAAAGAGGAAAATCTAACTAACTATTTTTATTGCCTTCTTAACGCTCTAAATAACAACATGTTATATTAGCTTAAAGTGTCCCCTCGGGGAACGTCCCCTATTTCCTATTTCCCTTTTTTTAAAAAATCCACTTATAACCTCTTAATCTAAAATAAAACCGCCTCGCTGATTATTCTCCTGTACAAACCTCTATAATTATCGAATTCATTGACTGGAGCTTCCATTATCAAGCTTAACAATGTGTTATTCTCAAACATAACTAATTCAAACTCGGTCTCCTCTTCTCCAAAGTCGTTTATAAAACTAAACTCGCATAAAATAGCATCTTTCCCGGCTACTCTTATTGCCTCATACTTATCATGAATAAGCTGGTTCTTCTTTATCAAAACTTGACGCGTCATCTCAGCGAACATTCTTCTTGTAGCATCCGGGTCGTCTTTAAGCACGTATCGGTAATTTTTATCCGCATTTTTTATCCTCATAATACAAAATCCGGTCTTGTAAATATCGGTTTCTTTGACAATCAGTTCTTTCGTAAAATAAAACGCGTTTAACACTTCATTATGCTCTTCTTTATAATACCAATTTGCAGGATAATTAATTTTTATATTATATTCCTCGTTTACAAATGTCCTAAATCCTGGTTCATCTTGCCCGAAAAGATTGATTCCGCTAAATAATAATAACACTACTGCCAAAATAATTTTTCTCATGTCAGCTTATTTTCTCTACCTTTCTCCCTTTTCTTTCTTTATAAACATAACTCTAGCTAAAAAATAATTCTGACCATGTTTCCCCGTTTATTTTACAGCATTTTTTCTATTGAAGCCTTTTTGGCAGCATACGCTTTACCTAAACCGATTTCAATGGCTAGGTCACAAAAGGAAAGGGCCGTTTCAAATTCACCCGCATCAACCATGATCGATATTCCCCGTTCGGCAAAACGGAGCTTGGGCAGGTATTCGGCTAATTGACGGCTATTTTCCGCTTGCGCCTCCTCCAGATATTCGCCGGCACGCTCAACCGCTTGCCGGCATAAGACAAGATCGCCAACTTGATAAGCGTCTTCTGCCAAAAGGTCATAGATGAAAAACTTCACCCGATTAGGGATTGAGTTAAACTTTTCGAGAAAATTCATTAAATACCGCTTCCCGTTCTCACTGCCGCCAAGCAATGCTTCGCTATGCCCCGCAAAAACATCTTCCAATATCTCATCCGGCTTTTTAACAAGCGGCCTGCGTCTCTCTGCCATTTCCGCACTCCATTCTATCAAGAAGTTCTAGGAGACGCTCCTAAGGTGTCACTTCGGGAAACGTCCCCCATCCTGTTATCAATTAATTATTTTTTGTAGCGCTGCTTCAATCTTCTCCTGGCTATCTCCCATAGTACATCCCCCACCTTCAAATTTATTTAATATATTCCCGCCCTTAAAGATAATCACGGTAGGAAGCCATTTAATTTTATATCCCTTACCTAATTTATCTCTATCAAAAGATTGCGTTAAACGATTATGTGAACCTTTAGGAAGCGTATATTTGCAGAATTTAACTTCACCTTTATACTTCTCCTGCCTGACAATTTCCTGGATGGCAAGAATTAAAGGTGCGGGAGAACTATTAGACGGAATATTCCCTTTTCTTTCCCAAAGTTCATCACTAGTGAAAACCACCAAAACAGGCCCCTCTAATTGTCCCAATACTTCTTGAGAATAATTTTCTTCATTCGTCACTTCTACAATTTCTGCTGTTAATTTTCTGTACACCTCTTTTTGTTTGGTATAATCTAAGAACTTCACAAAACCAATAACAAAAATAATAACAATAGCTATAATTTTAATATTCTTCATAAGAACCTCTCCCCTTAGAGCACGTCTCATTTTACTCCAACTATTGTAACTACAACGGACCTTTTCTTCTCCATCTGTTGCCTTCTTAAATTTCTAAACTACAACATATTATAACAACCTAACGTGTCCCTTTGGGGAACGTCCCCGTATACTCGTATACTATTTCCACTTGATCTGTGCGGGATTCCTTAACGGTATCCGGCTATAACGGTACTTCGCGTATCCTATCATCATCGCTGCCCCGGCTTGCGCCCGGGAAGAGATCCCGACAAATTTGCGCGCTTCTTCCGACATATTGACCGCCATCATCACATACCCTGCCCAGCAGGCGCCAAAACCAAAACCGAACGCCGCTAATTCAAGATATGTCGCAGAGATCACGCATGATTGCGCGGCCATAGGGTCATCCTTAAGTCCGTAGGCGATAATAATAGCTGGCGAGTTACGGCAAATCCTGTCCTGCCCATTATTCCAGGATTCAACCATCCGGCCTAACCGCAGAGATTCCGCTAGCGCAGACTTCGCCTTTACAAGCCCATCCATCCATTGCAAAACTAATCCTGCCAGTTCATGAACCCTGTCTTTGCCCAGAACAACCGCCCAATTTACCGGCTGGCGATTGATCCCGGAAGGAGCATACCGGGCAATATCTAAGAGTTTCTCCACTGATTCCCTGGATACAGGTTCATCTTTATATACCCGGATCGATCGCGGCCTTTAAGCAAAAGCTCGACTTGTTCCGGCTTCGGCAGTGCCGCATGATCCAGCCGCGCGGCTTGTTCAACACTCATCGTGGAAAGCCGAATCGCACCAGGCGGGCAGAACGCGAAACAATGCCCGCAATTAATGCACAAATCCCCGCCGCCTGGAACAAATTCAGGAACGCGCTCGGCAACGTTCATCCTAAGGATCTGCATCGGACAAACCTCTACGCACCTGCCATCCCCCTTACATGTTTTCCTATCCACTTCAATGGTAATCATCCGTCTCCCCCTTGGAACCAACGTCCCCCGCTTTCCACAAGCTGTTTAAAATTGTCTATGAAAAAACTCTCAATTTCAGATTCGGTAAAGTTATACATTGCACCTCATTTCCTACTATTTCTTATTCTCCAACTTCTTCACCCGCCAGTCATCGGTAAGTAATTTCATCTGCTGAATGGCAATCCTATTCAGTTTTAATAATCTTTCTTCCTGCTGAATGTTTTCACTAATAAATAAAGCATTCAAATTCTCAAGATTTGAAAGACATACCAGTTGTGATATATCAGCATAATCCCTAATATTACCTTTCTTCTCAGGATTACTATCGCGCCACTTTTGAGCAGTCATGCCAAACAAAGCCATATTCAAAACGTCGGCTTCCGAAGCATAAATAATATTCGTCTGGGCTTTGGTCAACTCTTCAGGGATCAACTTCTCTTTTATAGCATCAGTATGTATACGATAGTTGATTTTAGCTAAGGTTCGCTGTAAATCCCATCCTAATTTCAAACGATTATTTTCATCTTCTTTTAATCGCTGAAATTCTTTAATAAGATAAATTTTAAATTCCGCGCTAATCCACATACCAAACTCAAAAGCAATATCTTTATGCGCGTATGTTCCTCCGTATCTTCCGGCTGTTGCTTTCAAACCAATGGCATTGGTTTTCTCAACCCACTCTTTAACGCTTATTTTATAGTTATTCAGGCCAGCCTGACTTTTAATTATGGCGAATTCGCCATAATTAAAATGCGGATTATAGACACGTTCCCAAATACCCAAAAATTCAACGGTATTTCTGTTTCTAAGCCAATCGGAAATAAAAAAATCACCGTCTTTGGCTTTTAACATATCAGTCAATGAGATATAGTCTTGATCGTTTTTCTTATAATAAGTTATTTCAGTTCCCAAGACCTTAAATTTCTCCATAAAAAACTCCTTTTGCGTTTATATACTATTACTCCCTGATTAATCAGGGACGCTCCTGGCTCCATTATACCACAGCTCATTAAAATAATCATGTTATGCGTCCAGCCAATTTCTCTCACCATTGGTGAGAGTTTTGCATTACCGGAATATGACTGAAAAAACCGTCCCCCTTTATTACTACCCCCAATATAATAGACGTATGAAATAGCTCAATCTAACCAACTTTTTTAAATAAAAAGGGCCGGACGATTAAGTCCAGCCCTTTCGTAATTTGAAGCACCTAAAAAACTACCTCTTTATTCTTAACTTCCACTCCCCAACACCTCAGAAGCCGCCTTCCTGTAGGCGCAAAGATCGCAGTCATCTGCGGATTCCGGGATAGTATCGCTATTTAAACACTTATGTATATCTTTTATAGTGCCGCTGACCCAACTATCATCGCCTTTAATCCACCACCATATATTCATCTTTAGCATTACCCCATAAATCATCGATCACCCAAAGATGAATAAATTCGTAGATTTATCCAACACCTGAACGCCTTTGAAATTATTTCTCCATTCGGTAAGCTGCGCAAGGTTTGCCGGGAAATTCTGGAGACATCATACTTAATTCAGAACTATGTATTGTGAGCTAACCCGCATTTGACGGACACCTTAAATAGGGTACAATATATCAAAGGAGGTGTCTAGTGAAAAAATACGGGAGATATTCCAAAGAGTTTAAGTGTGAAGCCATTCGCTTGTTGAATGAAGGAAATAAACCAGTTTCAGAAATTGCGATGGAACTAGGTGTTAAGCGGACATTGTTATACCGATGGCGAGACCAGCTTAATCAAAAAGGCGATAAGGCCTTTTCTGGGCAACCAGGTAGACCAACGGCAGATAAAATAAGCGAAATAACCAGATTAAGACGAGAACTTCAGGAAGTTAAGGAAGAACGGGATATATTAAAAAAAGCGGCAGCGTACTTTGCAAAGGACCTCAAGTGAAGTACGCGTTTATAGAAGATAATCGCAAAGATTATGGGGTCCGTAAACTATGCCGGGTGCTACAGGTCAGTGCAAGTGGTTATTATGCGTGGAGCACGAGAGTTATAAGCCATCGCGTTAAACAGAATAAGCATTTGTTGGTAGAAATTCGACGCATGCACGAAGAATCCCGGAAATCTTATGGTACTATAAAGATATGGAAAACACTAAATGCGCAGGGTATTAGGTGTGGTAAGCATCGTGTGGCTAGATTGCGTCGTATCAATGGTATAGAAACCAGACGCAGACGGCGATTCAAAGTAACTACTCGTTCAAAGAATAATAACTGGATAGAACCAAATAGACTTAATCGATGTTTTAATGCTGAAAGACCCAATCAGGTATGGGTCGGTGATGTGACAGCCATTCCTACACGAACAGGGTGGTTATATTTAGCAATATTGATAGATTTATACTCACGCAAGGTTATCGGATGGTCGATGTCAAATAATAATGATAAACATTTAGTGCTTGATGCTTTAGATATGGCAGTTGCTCGTAGACAAATAAAGTCGGGAGTGTTGCCTCATACAGATCGCGGCGCTATCTATGCGTCGGACGAATACCGGCAAAAAATATCTACCCTTAAATTTATATCAAGTATGAGCAGAAAAGCTGATTGTTATGATAATGCCGTGGCTGAAAGTTTTTTTAGCACCTTAAAAAATGAAATTGATTTTGATGATATTTTTGAATCCAGGGATCAAGCGCGAACGGAAATATTTAAATATATTGAGATATTTTATAATAGACAGAGAATTCACCAGTCTTTAAACTATCAAACACCAGAGACGATGGAAGCGCGACTGTTACTTAATTAATATGTCCGTTAAACCCGGGCAAGTCCAGTGTCCCCGGAATTCTCAGAATTCTTATTTGAATCGAAACAAATAATCTTCAAAAAACCGGAACTCGTCATCTGAAATATTTTTTATTTCAATATCTTTTGTTATTATGTCTTCCGGTTTGGGTTCTGTCCATACATCAAGAGATTCTACTTTGTATCCATTAGCAATGAGTTTACAGATTATATTATAGATTTTTTTTGTAGATTCTAATTCGGCTTTCTCTTCCTGGAACCAATCCTCTGGTTTGCTGAATCCTAAACTTAACGATTCGCGCATCAAATGCCTAAATCCACAGCTGCAACAACCTGGTTTGCCTGTTGCAACATGCCACCTATTTTCGTTCTTAAGTAATAAGGTAACTTCATCGTTTTTTTCAATTTTCTCGAAAAACATTTGGTTATCATTATACTTTTTTAAATCCGTCTTACTGTCAGTTGCCAAATATACTGAATAGCACATAGTTCTTCAATCCTTTGTTTTTAATTTTCTCATAGGTGACGCTCCCAAAGTGACACTCTATCGTATTCTAACGCCAATATGTCCTATGTCAAGACCTGACCCCATTTACTACTACGCATGCAACGCCTTCATAACAGCTTCCGGATTAGTTTCTGCAACCTTAAGCAATGCCAGCGCAGGGCCTTCCGGCCTTCTTCTACCTTGCTCCCAATTCTGTAACGTATCGACACTAACCCCTATTAAATGGGCAAATTCGGCTTGAGACACATGTAATTTCTTACGTATATTTGTTACAACTATTGGATGAAACTTAAAAATTCTACCAGGCTTAATTTTACCAACATGTATTTCCCTGGACTGGTCAATGCTTGTTAATAAGTCTTTAAAATCCTTATTTTTCATATCACACCATCCTTTACATACTCAATTAGAATTTTCATCTGTTCCTTTGTTAAATCTTCTCGTTCTGACTTCCTGTAAGGTATCAGCATATATATCTTTTCATCTTGCGTATACCAATAATATATAATCCGCAACCCGCCTCTTTTCCCTCTACCAGGAACAGCCCATCGCATCTTCCTTAGACCTTTACCTTCTGGAATAAGGGCGCCTGCTTCGGGATTAATTACTAATGCCCATTGTAAATCGCGATACTCGTCATCAGAAAGAATATCTTTAATTTTCCTGGTAAAAATAGGAGTTTCAATAATCTCCATCGAATTGCCTTCCAGCTAAAGTATACGCCATTGGCGTATAGATGTCAAGTTTTTATTTCCAGAACTTGTTTACTACCCCCAATATAATAGACGTATGAAATAGCTCAATCTAACCAACTTTTTTAAATAAAAAGGGCCGGACGATTAAGTCCAGCCCTTTCGTAATTTATAACACCTGAAAAACGTCCTCTTTATCCCTCAGAATTCCCTTTAACTTCCCAGCCCCAACACCTCAGAAGCCGCTTTCCTGTAAGCACAAAGATCACACTCTGCTGAAAAAATTCTGGGAATTCTGGGGACATCACACTTTCTTCTCCCTTTTTTAAAAAATCCACTTATAATCTATTAATCTATAAGTACTTATTTATCCTAAGCCTGTCCCTTCGGGGAACGTCCCCGGAACGTCCCCGTATACTCGTATACTGCTAAACCTGTCCCCTTGGGGAACGTCCCGTATACATGATTCCTTTTTTACTTCGAGCATCTTTACCGCATAAAGTCTAATCAAGGCATCACCGGAAGAACTCTTTTCTCCTTTTTTCTGACTTTATTCTCCATGGCAAAAATCCAGCGCTGCCAGATAAAACTTTCCAGCTCGTCGAATAACGCAGCAATTTCACATATCTATCTATCGCCTCATAAAAAACCTCAACGCATAATTAATTTACTCTGCGGTTATATTCTGGTAGAATAATATTCATGATTATGATAATAAGAAATCAGCTGCGCATACTTATTCCTTTTTCTTTTTGCATCCTGGCCTTTTTTTGCCAGGGCTGCGCCACTCTTAAACTGAGCCATTTTATTGCCGCCGCGCCGCAACGCCCCGAAGAATACAGGCAATTCTACGCGCGCATTGATGCTTCAGTGATAAAAAATGGCACGGCCGATGCGTCTACTTTCCAGGTTAAAGGTTTTCCATATCTGCGTGCCAACCGTTTTCTGCTCGGATTAAGAAAAAAGGCAATTACTGAACCGCAAAAACAACTTTGGCTGGAATGGATGCGGCAAATGGATGTTGCTTCGCGGATCAAAGAAATTAACAATCTGCCGGATTCCGTTATAAATGAATTAACCTCAGGAATAACAGGAACATCCGGCCGGAATACGCTTATAGAAAAAACGAAAACAATATCTGAAACATTACTGCGAGAAGACCAAAAAAAAGCCGGCTTTTATGAAGCAGTCGGCTATGGTTTGCGCGATACAGACGGTTACTCCACCATCATGAGAGCTATCGGCCTATACCCTGTTTTTTCTCTGCCGGTAGCATTTGTTACAAGCACCTCGTATAGCGCTATTCATTCAACTCACGCCTCAAGCATAGATAATTTAAAAACTTACGGGGAGCTAACAGCTTTTGCTCCGGAAACAATAGGAAGTTTTAACGCGGAATCTATGCCCGAAATATTCTTACGGCAGAAAAAAAACCTGTTCAACGTCCCCGAACTAACAAACGAAGAAATTGACAAACTGGCTCTTGCTTTAGCGCCGGTAATTTACCAGGACGTAGCCGCTGATTACGATAGATTCGGCAAGATATCCTGGAAAAAAAACCACGTAAGTATAGAAGAACAAAATCCTATCGTTTATTATTACCCTTCTTATGCGTTCATAAAAGGAGCGCCTGTCCTGCAAATTAACTATACGCTCTGGTATAATGCGCGTGCCGGCAAGCATGCTCCCTGGATAGAGCGAGGGCCATTAGATGGACTGACTATCCGTGTCACGTTAGATACTCAAGGAAATCCCATTATGATGGATATCATGAACAACTGCGGATGCTATCATTTTTTTGTCCCGAGGAAAGAAAAAATCTCAAAAATAACATCTCACCCTATAGCTATAGACCCTCTTGTGCCCGACTGGCTTCCGGAAGATTTCCCGGAAAAACGCGTAAATCTCTTCGTGAATACCGGCTGGCACCAGGTAGACCATATTTTTACAAAAAAAGTACCCGCTAAAACAGCCTCATATACATTAGTGCCTTATGATATCTTAGAATCGCTGCCTCATGAAGACGGACACAAAGAAAGCGTATTCAACCGCTACGGCATTATGAAAAACTCAAGCCGCATTGAGCCTTATATTTTCTTTTTCTCAGGTATTTATAAAATTGGATACATGCGCCAAAGGGGAAACCACGCGGTGAAAATAGTCGGCAGAGAAAACTTTACCGACCCAGAAATCTTTGATAAAAACTTTTCTTTCAAATAAAATGTTTATTTCTCGTCATCCTCCAGGCCCACGCAGCCGAAATAACACTCTCCACCGGTGAAATCATTTAGAAGAATATTCTTAGGGTCTATCTGCCTTGCCTTATCCAGATAAACACGGTATTTTTCTTCATCACCGTTTAACTTATAGCACTGAGCAAGCCGCACGTAGGCTTCGGTAAAAAGCGGGTCGATCTCTATCGTCCTTTTGAAATATTCCACCGCTTTCTGCCTGTTTCCTCCGGCTATGGGCGGGCTTAAAAAATAAAAACTCCCCAAACCGAATAAAACAGACGAAGATTCCGGCTGGAGCCTCTGGGCCTTTTTAAGAGCAGGTAATACCCCCAGGCCATAGATTACCTTGGCCATTGGCCCTCCATGATACGCACGCATTCCATTCGCAGCTGCCCGAAGCAAAAAAGATATAGTATAATTGCTTACATCAACATTTCTCTTGCCCTGCCGCGTAACTGTTAGAGCTAAATTAATTGTTTTTTTAAAACCACGTTTATTATAATATAAATAACTCAAACTTATATATGCCGGCCAGAATTCAGGAGCCTGGCCTATTATCTTCAACAGCATTTTCTCACTGTTTTCAAATTCATACTCACGCCTTAATACCTCGGCTATACCCCATTGGGCCTCTACTGTCTCCGGAGCCATCCTGAGCATCTTCATAAATTCATCTTTTGCCATTCGATCGCTATGCACGTTTAAATAGGTCAGAGCGTGTAAATAAATATACCCTAAACTAAGTTTATCTTTCTTAACGGATTCACAGGCCTCGGGAGTAAAAATAACTGCCGCCTCATTATGAAGAGACCTCCAATCCAAGCCGAAACATAAGCCTAGCTTAAAAAAATAAAAAATCATAAAAAACGTTAAAATTTTCTTTTGCATCCCCACCTCAAAAAAATTCATACTAAATAAAAAAATACGTCCCCTTTTATTCTTTTATTACTTTTATTAACAACGATGCATTAAAGAAGGATAATTCAAGAGCAGCAGCTTTCAGCATCGCTGTAATACGGTCTTGACTATTTGGGCAACCGTATTTTCACTGAGACCATTCTTCTTACAGTAACTCGAGTGTATCCATTCAGAGAGTTTCTTTGTACCTTTACTTGAATTGCACGCCGCGCAACATCGAGCGATATTTTCACGAGTGACAATACTTATATCATTAATTATATGTTCCCATGTCGCCATATTTTTCCTAGAACCGCCACAAGGAAACACTTCAAGCAATTGAACGCCACAATAAACACAAGTCTTATCTCGTGCTTTGACCTCTTCTTCCAGCCACTTTGGAATACCCCAACGATTCATATATTATTTAAATAGTTTAGGTGATTCGGTCTCATAAGCTCATAAGGGACGATCCCCAAAGTGACACTCTACCGAGTCCCCAACACCTCAGAAGCCGCCTTCCTGTAGGCGCAAAGATCGCAGCCTTCCGCGGATTCCGGGATAGTATCGCTATTTAAACACTTATGTATATCTTTTATGGTGCCGCTAACCCAACTGTCATCGCCTTCATACGGAATCAGTGTCAGGGCAAACTCCAGCTTCCCATTAAATTTATCCACATCAGTTTTGCCATTACAATATACAAAATATCCCGTATTTAAAACCTTATAACCATTGCCCCTGAGCAACCACTGGTAAATCTCCATCTGGCGCTTATATCCATCCTGCCAGTCCTTATCCAGGGCATTTATTTCCTCGAGCTTACTGGTAGACTTATAATCCACCACCATATATTCATCTTTAGCATTAACCCATAGATCATCAATCGCCCCAAAGATAAATAAATTCGTAGGTTTATCCAACACCTGAACGCCTTTGAAATTATTTCTCCACTCGTTAAGTTGCGCAAGGTTTGCCGGGAACGCGTCAACCCCGTATTTCTTCATCAGAGGATGCGCCTCGGCGCTCTTACGCAACAGATCAAACTCTTTCTTGAGCAATGTATCAACCGCGCTGTTTAAAGTATACGGAAAACTTGGCGGCGCTCCCACCCCCAGCCGCCGGTCAAGATAGAAACACCGCGGACAATTCATAAAAAGCTCAATTTTAGAACGACTGAGCTTAAACGGCTCCGTGCTTTTCGGATTATAGATATTCTTTTCTCTTTTTGGCGTGTAGTAGTCGGACATGAAAATTAGTAGGCGCTAAATATTCCTTATTTGATTTACAATTGCGCTATGAACTCTCTAATCGCGTTATCGTCATAGCCAATACTTGAGAAACGTTACCTTTATTTCAATAAACAACTATTTCACAAGAAGCCAAACGTCCATTACTTATTAAATCTTTAATTCCTGGGGCGTCTTCAAAAGGAATCAATCCTCCGCTAACTGCCCCTAGATAATATCTAATCAAATTAACGTTATTATTTGATTTAAAAATAATCTTCTCTATACCAATAGAAACTGAAGAAAACTTCATCGGCCTTTCAAGTCTAATTAACAAATCATACCCATTAGCTCGTTTCACAACATCTTCGATTTTTGCTAATGTTGAATCGCATGTTAACCATCGGATATCCCATTCTAACCAAACCTGACGGCCATTTAATTTATTAAGATTAAAAAAACTACTCGGTAATAATGATAACGGGAGCAATAATATTCTAACTAAACCTAATTGTCTTATATTTATGAGCAACGGCTTGGGCACCTTTTGCCGTTTGAGATTTTTATAATGACATCTCACATTAATAAACCATAATGGAAGAATAATTAAAGAGTTAATACTGATTACCATGATTAACCATATTTTAAAACCTTCATTTTCAATCATGCTCAATTGTTCAATTATGGGAGAAAGGAGATATAAGCTAACCAAGAATTAACTTTTATACAAAACAAAGAAAGGCAATTTATCCAGGCCAACATAAGTGAACATCCAATAATTAGCCCTTCTGGCTTTTTCAGAAAGCCTGTATTTATTTAAATTCTTTTTAGGCACAAAAGGATAAAATCGAATTTCTTGTTTTTTGTGCCCTTTTTCAGTCCACTTGAAATTTAATATAAGTGGAGGCGTTATAAAACCTGACTTTAAAACCTTGTCCATTATTTGCCATCCAGCCCCAAAAATAACAGGTTTCGGTTTACTCTTATTGGTCTTAACTTGAGCCCGGAAAGAACATCCTGTACACTGGACATCATAAAGGGGGTAGTTTGGAGGTAGCGGCATTAGTTTCTTGCTACAATTAGGACAAGGCACTAATTTAATTACTTCTCTTTCACCGTTATCACCAGATTGCCGGTTAGTTGACATAATAATTAAAAGTTAACTTATTTATTAACAGTGACTTATGTAAAACCACTGCTATTCTAATATACCCTTTTTATAGTGTACCCAGAAAATCTTCTAAGCTTATCTTTAAAAATCTCAAAATACCAATTGACAAACAATAAGAATATGATAAGCTTTTAGAGGAATTAATTGAACTTCGATTAGTCGCCTTCATGGCGTGCGTGCCCGTAAGGGATAGAAGTTCAATCTCAAAAAGCCTGTTGAAAAACAGGCTTTTTTCATTTCGGCCATATTTGAACATTAATTTCTTTAGCAGCGATAAAACGACGATATTCATCACTTCCCTTCTTGCCCTGAGCATTTCTATTTATAACTCCAGCCACATAATCCGCTAATTGCAGCAGATTATTCCCTCTATCCGGTTGCATTTTCACCTTCTTGATAATATCATCAGATTTATCATTTATTCTTCTTTTAAGATACGCCGCTAACTGGCTGCGAAAAACCTTCTTCCCGCTTTTATCGATAACTACAATAGCGTTTTTAAGATACGGCTTGGCGTTCTCGAAAACAAAACTGCAAGCAGATTTATACAACGATTCCTTAAATTGAAATCCCTTTCCCCAAAGCTTATGAGGATCTTTATTTAGAACAAATCCAAAATAAATGAACTCGTAAGGCGCCACAGCTTCCAGAAAAGCTAAACGCATCTTGTGCGAATTATCCTTAAAATGAAACACGAAACCTTCAGGATAGCCCAATTCGCCTCCCAGCAATGCAATTCGCCTATCACATCTTTCAGCTTCAACATGATCTTCAAAAACAACTAGAGATATCACAAAAAAACGGCTGGAGCCTTCGGTAATCTTTAATCCAGGATCCCCGGACTCATCAATAAAAATCAACATATTATTGCTTAAATCGGAAAATAATAACCTTAATTAATATGTACCTTCCTTTATTTCAATTCCTCAACAACCCCCTTAAACTCTTCCAACGCAGATTCTAAGTCTTTGACAATATCCTCAGCTATTACATCAGGATCGGGCAAATTCTCCAAATCTTCTAATGATTCATCTCTCAACCAGAATATATCGAGGCTTACTTTATCGCGTTTGAGTATTTCCGCATAATCATACGCCTTAAAGAATTCGCTTTCCTTGCGTTTGTTTCTATTATCAGGGTTATAACACTTAATAAAATCAGCCAAGTCTTCAAATTTCAATGTATTCTCTTTCAAGGTAAAATGTTTATTGGTGCGCAGATCGTAAAACCATATCTTTGAAGTCCAGGGTTTTTCTTGCGCGGGTTTTTTATCAAAAAAGATAACATTCGCCTTTACCCCCTGAGCATAAAATATCCCCGTGGGAAGCCGTAAGATCGTATGCAAATCAAAATCATGCAATAGTTTCTTTCTAACCGTTTCCCCAGCCCCGCCCTCAAATAAAACATTATCCGGCACAACCACGGCCGCTTTCCCGTGCACTTTAAGTATTGAGGCAATATGCTGCACAAAATTAAGCTGTTTGTTTGAAGTCGTAGTCCAGAAATCATCGCGTTCATACGTATCCGCTTCTTTCCCCACCTTACCACCTTCGCCGATAATTGTCGTTGAACTCTTCTTACCAAAAGGCGGATTAGTCAAAACCATATCAAAATGTTCACTGCCCTTTGACGCCAACGCATCAGCCACTTCAACCGGGCAACGTTTTGACCCAATACCATGCAGATACATGTTCATCGCGCACAAGCGGGCAACAGATTCCACAATATCCACGCCGTACAACGCCTCATTCACCATAAACTCTTTATCACCCTTAGACATAGTAGGGAACTTTTTAAAAATATAATCAAAAGCATTGAGCAAAAACCCGCCGGTGCCACATGCAGGGTCAGCTATCTTCATTTTCAGTTCCGGCTTCATCACCGCCACCATCGCCTTAATCAAAGCGCGCGGCGTAAAATACTGTCCGGCTCCACCTTTAGTATCCTGCGCATTCTTCTCCAGCAATCCTTCATAAATTGTGCCCTTAATATCAATATCCAGCCCCAGCCAAGTTTCAGAATCAATCATATTAATCAAGCGCTTAAGCTTTGCCGGATCCTGAATCTTATTCATGGACTTACTGAAAATCCTCCCGATAAGCCCCTTTTGCTTACCCAATTCCCGCAACACGGTTATATAATGGCCTTCAAGCGGTTCGCCTTCCAGTTTCTTGAGCGATTTCCAATTATACTTTGCAGGAATATCGCAGTCATGATACAACTCATCGCGTTCGTCAGACATCTTCAGAAACAGCAAATACGTCAGCTGCTCAACGTAATCGCCGTAACTTACGCCGTCATCACGCAAAACATCACAATAATTCCACACCTTTTGCACTATTTCATTTTCGCTCATAAATTCCTTTATTTGTTATAATTTACTTTAACCAATACACTATCCACTTAAACTCTTCTCGATATAATTCTGCAATTTCTTCATCGATTGCCAATGAATATTGCAACACTTTATAGTCCTCATCTGCAACATGCTCTTTTATTATACGATCCGCCCACTCTTCACTTGGGACTACAATTCCTGCCATATCTGAACTAAACTCTAGTAATTCAGTACAAATACGCCATTCACGCTCCCAAGTAAAATCTATTTCCTTTGGTTCATATCTTACATGACGCCATCTCAATTCAAGAGGCAATAGCGCGAATTCTTTATCAGTCTGATAGATAACAGGCCTTCCGCCTTTATCGAAAATAACTTTCTTATCAAATATTATGCCAAATGGTAAATACCGAGAATACGCATCAGGATTAATCAGACCATCTTGAAGAGATAATAATGGGGCTTCTGTAAAACAAACGCATGTATAGCCACCTTTAATTTTTGTACTAGCACCAACAAGACATTGATCTTTAATTATTATCTTTAAACGCTCATATGCATCTTCAAAAGTTTCTCCCGAAGTAAAATGTATAAGCTTAGTAGAAATATCTTTCCTTATCATGATAAATTAATTTGGTGCAAGTTTTTCAGAGTTAACTTTCGCCTACCTCGTCTAGGCGTTTAAGTAGATTACTCACAAGGAATAACCGTCCAAGAGCATCTTGATGATATATTTGTTTCTCATCCCCATGACTTAAGGAATTACGCCACCACTGCATTATTCCCATAGCAATGTGCAAAAAACCTTCCTGTTCATTCTGCTCCGCCTTATTACATAAATTATTAAGCTTAATACGAGGATTGCTCAAACAAAAAGCTTGTCCCATTAAGTCTTTCCCAATAATTGTAGATCCGATCTTATGCTGAATGTAAACTTCAAATTTTTCTAATGCTTTACGAACCGCCTCATTTATATGCCCATCTAAAAATAATTTTTGGCATTCAGGCATTAATAGGGAATGTAAAGAAAACTTCTTTAATATTTCTTGAATTTCGTACGGAGGGGGAACAATAGTTGGTCTCGATTTGGGAAAATTTAATTCCTGAATTTCCTTACGGAGATCAATTCTAATTTTGTATAACTGGATAGCAAAAGATTGCGCTTCATCATGCAATACAGGGTTCCCTTGTTGATGTCTTCGCTCGATAGCTTTCGGTAATACCTCCCTAATAATATTTTTTAGTGTTCTCGGTTTCTCTCTATGCAGTTTTTGAATGAATTCTGCCATTGCTTCTTTTTTTGACCAGCTTTTTTTAGACAAATATTTTGATAATCCTCTCTCCTTCGCAACACTTAATAGATTAAATTTGCTTCTATATCCGGAATAAGGGATAAACTGTCCTAACATATCTGCTAAAATGCGAATATTCTGAATATCTGCTGCAGAAAATCGATTCCTAGCTTCTCTACGCGCTTTCCTATTATGTTTTCTTTTAGTCATGAATTCTTCTGGAATTTTAGTTTCTTTATATATTCTCTAAAATTAATTTGGAATAATGGGGGCATAGGGGCCTGAACCCTAACCCTAGCCTACTTGTTCTTTCTTTTAATCCTCATTCTCAATCCCGCTTCAAGGTTCGCCTTTTCTTTCTTTATCCGCTCAAGTAAAATTTCTACCGGCTCATCACTCGGATCTGGCGCAACAAGGTTGCCTTCAAACGCTTTCTTTAAAATACTCTGTTTTAATCGCTCAATCTGACTAAGCCCTTGTGCAACCGCATCCTCAAGAACCTTCGCCCGCTCAAAGCGAGATTCAATAGCTTGAACAACTATAAGTTGTTTAGACATACTCTCTGGTAAAACTAAATCAAAATTCTCAACATTATTAGAACTTATATTCGGCTGTTGCGAAGATGAAGATTCCAATATCACTCTTTTTTTAAAAAAATCAGTACAAATATAATATTTCAAATAATTATTATTAACTTGTTTACCCAAAATAAATCTTCCGACACGTTGGTTTAATAACGCAGGCAAATCGCTTTCACGCACAACAACAACTTTCACAGTGTTTAATGATTTTATAACAGGTCGCGTCATGGCAATTAGAATATCGCCTGACTTTAGCTGATAATTTTTAAATTCACCCAATCTATTTTTTTCAATATATGATTTATCAGACCAATCAATACTTTCGACATTAACATTAGCTATTTTAACAATTGGGATTCCATCCAGTACAAACTCCTTGCTTTTAAAAGCAAAACCTCCTTGAAGCTTAATCAAATCCCCCATTCTATACACCTTCCAATAATCACACAATTCAGCCCTCACCCCATTTATTACAATATCTTTATACTTAATTCTAGATTCCGTCAACTTCCCTTCAAACGCCCATTTAAGCACTGCCTGGCGATAGCGCTTAATCTCCGCACGCACGCGTATAAGCGAATCCTTAGCGCTATCCAACCGCGAAAACAAACTCTCAATCTTAGCTACAATGCGTTTTTGTTCGGGAAGAGGCGGAAGATTTATTTCTAAACTTCTTAAAGTTTCACCTAAGATTGCTTGAAATGTGGTGCCTGTTGCTTTGGCTTCTAACTCGCGCTGTTTTATGCTTAACCAATATCTAAGATACTGAGTTTGCATCCCACCTAATGGGCGAACCGCCGCCAACCCTCTACCTATACAAGACCTCTCCTGACAAATATTAGTTGGCCCAACAGGCGCACGAACAGAAATAAGCACATCACCTTTTTCAGCTATTTTCCCGGGCTTACTGCACCATTTTACTGGAGAAGGATAATTAGCTCCAAATTCTGCCTTACCTTGATAGAACGGCAGCCCCTTCCCGTCTTCATTATATAAAGATGATTTTGGAGACTGCCCCATAATGATGCACGTAATATTTAATAATAAAATCATGATCCTATCTAGTTTTTATCTTTATGTTCAGCGATTTTAGTCAATAAATTTTGTTCGCTAATTCCTAAAATTGCAGTTATTTTATTACGATCCTCATGTGGAACTTTATGCATATAAAAATGACTTAAAATAATAGCCCCTAACAGTCGTTTAACCATAAATGAAACATTAGTAGATTCATTTTTTATTTCTTTCGCGTTAAGAGAATTCTTATACATTGCCAACGATTGCCTTCTTATTAGCATTGTTAACGGTGTATTTTTCTGCTCGCAAATTTCCTTAAAAACGTCTATCAATTCCTTTGAACACAGAGCGCATGCGGTCCTTATAATTGTTGAATAACAAACCATAAAATTAAGCTCGAAGAATATCTTAGAAGCCATATCTCGAATCTTATCCTTATCGGGCATCTTGAAAGGTTGGTTATTTTTCTCATTCTCTTTTTGCTCCTTCTCTAATTTCTTTATTATTAAATAACTTATGTGCTCAATAAATTCAGCTTCATTTATTCGCAACTCTGCTAAAAGAAAATTAGTAATACGAAGATAAACACTCATACCTATCCCCAAGATTTCTTTTTGCTGCTCTTTCTTTAAAGAACCAAACCGGTTCTTTAGAATATGTCCTGTCACTTCAACAGTTTTTATGGCTTTTCTAAGTCTCACCATAGCAACATCGCTTACATCTTCATCGATTTTATCTACAGGCGTGTTTCTAGTATTATCCTTTTCAGCAAAAACTTTTGCTCTATTTTTCTCCACATCAGCAAATTTGTCAATAACAAGTGGGGCCAATTTCTCAAAATACTTTTCCAAATGAGCAACTTCCGATTTTATTAAAGATGTTTCTTTCTGCTCATCGAACAAACATAATAAATTTAGTTTTATGTAATCTAATATTTCTATATTTTTTGTATGATGTATCAAAAAAATTATTGCGTATCCGTTCTCCTCTTCGTGTAAATTTTCTATTGCCGTTTCAATACTATTCCGCATACTATCTAAATGTTCAGAAAAATATCTACCTAAAAAGTAGTAATAAATATACGGGTATGAAAATGAATAGCCACCAAATGATTTTTTCATTAAACATGCTTTGATTAGTTTATCAATGAAACTACTCTTATCTAGTGTTGTAATAAATTGTTTATAGTACTCAGTTAAAAAAGCATCAAAAGATTCCTCCTCTACTTCTTTAATTTTATTTCTAAATAAATAGTTCGCGAACTCTGACAAAAAATTAATAAACATGTCAATATGTATATTCTCCACCCCAATACGTCTTAAAGATATATAAATTAAAGCCTGATAACAATGTCCTTGACTCGTAATTTTAGGGTCTAAACCCATACTAAAAGTATTCGCTCCGATGATTGTATACAAAAAAAATGGATACGCAGGAACTATTGTTTTATCAACGATAAAGTTTATGTTTTCCAGCAGACTATCTCGATACACTGTATCATGTTCATAATCTTTTTTTTGCAATTCCATATGTTTACATACCAACTGATCTCTGAGCTTATATCCAAAGTCCTTGATCTTGTAATGTTCGAGAAAATTTTGTTGAAGATATTCTTTGACACCGAGATCATATATGTCATCAGCAGTAGCTATAATCATATGATCGGTAGTCAACTTAATTTCAACGAAGATTTCTTGTCGTTTTTTATTTTTTAATTTATGAATATTATCTAACAAAAGTATCTTTTTCAGTCCTATATCTGCTATTTTTTCACAACCAACGTATTGCGACTTATATGCACCCTCAATAATATTGGATAAGATCCCATGACACCCATCAGAACAATCGATATAAATTGGTAGAAAATTCTCTTGTAACTGAAGAAACAGTATCTTTAAAATACTAGTTTTCCCAGATTGATAATCGCCAGAAAAAATAATATTTCTTGGATTTTTGACATAGCTTTCTTTTAGCTCATTGTAATTAATTATTTTCTCTTTTTCGTCAAATTCAATTTTATTAAAATCAGGGGCTATAAAAGTATCGCTAAGCCCCACTTGCATGCCCAATACGGCAGAAAGTTCTGTTATCTCTATCTCCTTCTTAAAAGCCTCATTAATCGATAAAGTTATACTCTTAGGTTGAATTTTATCTTCTTTTATTTGTTGAATAACTTCTTTTATCCCTTCATAAACTTCAAGCCATGCTCGATCTTGAGGCCGATAAGTAGAGATTTCCTTAGCATCATTAGGTAACGCTTTTATAGTAGAAAGTTCCGTATCTTTCCACCCACAATGAGATAAAATTATTGAAACAACTGAAATCCCTTTGCTTTTTTTTCTTTTAAGAGCTATTTTATATTCAGTAATGCAGGCATTAGAATCAAAATAATCAGCACTTAATAATAAGCATATTATACCTGCTATATTAATGTTCTCGTCTATTTCATCCTTGAGATCTTTCCCGGGTAATATCTCAACATCACTCCAAACCGTTAAATTATCTTCCTTTTTCAATATCGCAAGGTGTTTATCTAATGCTTCCCGTTGATCTTTATTTTTATGCGAATAGCTTATAAATAGTTTTATCATTTAACCCTCCCATTAAAATCATTTTCTACCCCACCAGCACAGAATTAAGCTCCTCAATCACCCCATCCAGCTCTTCGCCAAAAACCTCTTTCGCCTTGATAATGCCACCGCTGCCACTAAAAGGCGGCAGGAGGAAATCATTTTTATCAACACTGCCGGAACCTGCGATATGTTCGGCAATCATAGTCAACCACTGGATTTGTTTTTCATTAAAAGTCTTACCTAAAAGCTGTTGATTCTTTAGCCACTCGTAGAAACGGTGTTCCACATGTTCTTTGAATGGTTCAAGGACATCTTCTTTGTGCGAGGCAAAACGCACTAACGATATAATATCGGTTAATTGTTTCCGGGCTGAAGCCGAACGCACCTTTGATTTTTCGAGTTGTTCATACGCGCGCCAGAGAGTTTCGGTGATAAAACCATAGGGTGGCATTTCTATTTTTTCTGCTAATTCACGGATCTCCTCATAGGTAATATGGCGTTTTTTATAGGGCAGGTTGTAAAGAATCTGCAAAGCGGTAATTTGGTCTTTATTCTCCTCGATAAACTGCTCAAACTTCTTTACAATCGAAGACGCTTTATCTTTTGCCTCCTGGCTAAATCCTGTGTCAGTAACCGTATCTAGTGTTGTGGTATCTATAGTCTGTTCAGTCTTCTTATTTAAGACGGTTAGAAGGTCGCGTAAATCAGGATTATCAAACGGAGCGCAAGCAGTCAAGACAAGCTCTTCCCGTGCTTTTTTACATTGTTTCTCATCCGGCTCATGAGGCGAAACCTTCTCTTTTGCGCTATCATACACTTTATCAGGATCAATTGCCGATATTAGATCTCCAACAATAACGTTTAGCGATTTGCCTCCGGATAATTCCTTGATACGTTCGTTATCCCTTGACTCCAATTCTAAATCCAGCCGCGATAAACGTGAGGCAAGGCTGGAAAGCGTATCATTATCCCGTATTCCTATGGCAATATTGTTTAAAAGTTTTGGCGTAGGCACACTTTTCTGCCGGTCAAGCGGCGAACTTTGAACTTTTTCGCTTTCACACACACCGATGGCATCAACAATAATAAAATGCGTCTTGGTTTTAGCGTCAGGAGTTACTGCCAAAAGATCATGGGAATCAATAACCCTGGTCCCGCGGCCTTTCATCTGTTCAAAATACACGGCGGATTTAACATCACGCATAAATAAGATACACTCAAGCGGTTTGATATCCGTGCCGGTTGAGATCATATCCACGGTTACGGCAATGCGAGGATTAAAACTATTGCGAAATGAGGCGATCAGGTCGTCGGTGTTTTCTTGCGTGCGGTAGGTTATTTTTTTACAGAAATCATTTCCTTTGCTGAATTCTTCGCGCACAATCTCGGTTATATCCTCGGCGTGACTGTCGTCTTTGGCAAAAATCAAAGTTTTCGGAACTTCAGTCCTACCGGGAAATATGTCCGTAAAAAGTTTATCCTTAAATTCGCGGATAATCGTGCGAATTTGATCTTTGACTACAATACTGCGATCAAGCTGGTCCGGTGTGTATTCAATATCTTCATCAAGCTTTTCCCAGCGGATTTTACGGGTCTGCCTATCGCGTTTATCAACATAAAACCCGGCTTCGATGATGCCGCCTTTTTCAGTAGTTTGAGTTTTAATGCGGTAAACGTCAAAACCTACGTTTACTTTATCCGCCACTGCCCGATTGTGGTCGTATTCCATAACCAAATTCTTATTAAAAAATCCGATAGTCTGGTTTGACGGCGTGGCAGTAAGGCCGATGATAAACGAATCAAAGTATTCCAACACCTGCCGCCAAAGGTTGTATATCGATCGATGGCATTCATCGACAATAATAAAATCGAATGTTTCTATGGGAATCTTGCCTTGAAATTGCACTGCCTGAGGGTCAATTGCTGGGGCGTCGGCTTCATAGAGCGATTTTTCTTCAAGGCTTACGTCTAATTCCTGATCTCCTTTAAGCATGGAGAACAAACGCTGTATGGTAGTAATACAGACCTTAGCGTCTTGGTCAAAAACATTAGCCGTCATGTGCTGAACGATGTAAAGATCGGTAAAGTTACGGTTGTCATCAAAAGGAATATAGTTCTGGAACTCTTTTTTGACTTGCCTGCCTAAAGAACAACGATCTACCAGAAAAAGTACCCGACGGGCTTTACCGAATTTAATCAACCGGTAAATCTCGCTTATGGCAGTATAGGTTTTACCACTGCCGGTCGCCATCTGCAAAAGAGCGCGCGGACGGGCATGGCGCAAAGAAATCTCTAAGTTAGTAATAGCTTCAATTTGGCACTGCCTAAGATTATAGGGATCAAGAATGGGTAATTCGCGCAAACGCTGGCGCAAAGATTTGTCCTGCTCGATCCATTCGGCTAATGTATCAGGCGAATGGAAAGCAAACACGCGACGCGAACAAGTATCAGGGTCGCGAAGATTGCGAAAGAATGTTTCTATGCCGGTTGATTCGTAGGCAAACGGCAGAACATCATCAATTTTGGGAAGATTGTCGGGAACTGAAGCATTATAACGCGCGGTCTGTTCAGCAACGCCGGAAAGAGTAGTCCCCTCTTTTTTTGCTTCGATGGTACCAACTGCCTTGCGGTCAACAAAAAGCATATAATCGGCGGGGCCGGATTTGGTGGGAAATTCTCGTACGGCAATCCCTCTGCCGGCAGATAGATTGATTTTCCGAACATCCTGAATAACCCAACCAGCTTCAGTCAATAAGTTGTCGATAACTACACGTGCTTCTTCTTCGCTCATAAACCTATTTCCCCTTGATCAGCAAAGCTATAATATTGATTATCTCCAATAATAATATGGTCGAGAACTTTTATTTCCATTAACTTTGCGCCGTCGCATAACTCTTTAGTAAATTTTTTATCCTCGTTGCTTGGCGTTATGTTTGCGCTGGGATGATTATGAATGCAAACAAGTGATTTAGCAAACTTCTGTAACGCCGCGTGAATAATTTCCCGAACAATCGGAAAAGCACGGTCAACGCTACCATTAGCGGCATCAACGATATCGATAATCCGGTTATTACTATCCAGATAGATAACCTTAAAAACCTCGGTCTTAAGGTCGCGAAGCTGAGGCATTACGATATCCACAATATCTTTTGCTGAGGCTATTTTTTGCTTGCCCGTAGTCACTTCATTCTCACGATAGCGTCTTCCGATCTCAAGAGCAGCTTTAATTTGAGCAATTTTAGCCTGGCCTAACCCTTTAAATTCATTCCAGTCCCGGCTATCGGTATGGCTCATATTCCGAAAGGTGCCAAACTTTACTAGAATCTTTCGTGCTAAATCAATAGCGCTTTCGCCTTTTGAGCCGGTGCGTAAAACTATTGCCAGAAGCTCGGAATCACTAAGAGCATGCTCGCCGTTCCTAAGAAGCTTTTCCCGCGGCCTATCTGCTTCAGGCCAATTGACAATTCCTCCGTTTTCAGCCATTATACACCTCCTAATATAATAGACGCTTGAAAACGGAATTTCTAACACAATTTTACACAAAATTTAAATGCCGGGACTTTTTCTCCCGGCATAGTCTTCTATATATAGTTTAATTTTAAGATTTTGGCGATTTCTTCGGCTGTATAAAACTCGGATTGTTCTTCCATAGATTGCTTCGTCGCTTCGCTCCTCGCAATGACACGACACTCAATTAGTATAGTATAGCACGAATTTAAGGCTTTGCTAGCTCAAAAGTTATGAAATTTTGGGGCGCTCCCAAAAAGAACACGCTCTTTAAAAAATCCAATTGTAACTTCTTAATCTATAAGTACTTATTTATACTAAACCTGTTTAAACAAAAAAACCGGGCTTATTTTCCCGGTTAAATCTTTATTCTTATTAGTCATTATTTACCTTACGCCCTATTGGGTGCATCTCTATCAGATTGTAAGAAGAAAATATGGGGATGTTAATAATATATTATATTCGGATTAAAAATGGATGTAAATGGGCTGATTCTACTTTTGGCTGGCGTTTTTCTACTATTTCGGCCTGTTCGGGGAACGCGGCCCCTACACTAAGTTCGGATAACATTAATGCAGAATGAAGACAACAAATTAACCCAAGATTTTATAGTTCAAAGTATAGCTATTATCCTGCAGAACGATAAGTTTATTTTTTTGTAAATTAGCCAAATCTCTCCTTGCCGTTCTTTCACTAACTTTTCTGTAAATTACCATAAACTTTTGTTCTTCAAATAAATCTTTTAACGTAAAAGCACCTCCGAATTCAAGAAGTAAAGTTAGAAAATCAAATTGTCTTTGAGTAATGGTTTTAATTCTCCTTAAATGTTTGTAATAATCTGCCAGCGTAAATGTTCTTATAAAACCGAATATCCTAAATTTTATCTCTTTTATTGATGAAAATACACCTTTCAAAAAGAATTCTAAAAAAGGCGTAACATCGTAATCTTTACTATGTTCAGATAAAGAAAACGCCAAAAAGTATTCGTCGATGTTTTTATAATAATAGTTTGATAACATATGCGGGACAAACTTTATTCCCGAGCTCACTAATAACATAGCCTCTATAGCTCTTGCAGTTCTTCCGTTGCCATTACCAAATGGATGAATAAGCCCCAAATAATAATGCGCTAAAGCCGCCCTTATTGCCGCATCCTCTTTTAATACTATAGGTGAATTTATCCACTCAATAAACCCACCCATTAAAGTCTTTATGTCTTCTAATATTCTCGGCGGGGTATAGATCCCACCGTGCTTTATATCTCCGACCTGTCTGGCATCATTCCTGTAATGTCCGGGGTAATTATCCTCTTCTTTACACCCTTCGGTTATGGTTTTATGAAAACTCCGGATCAATTCTTCTGATAACTTTAACGACTCGGAAGATATTTGGGTTGATTTAATTTGCTGATAGACTTTTTTTAAATTTAATATCTGTATTGCCGAATCTTCAATCTTTTTATTCTTTTCTTCAACAGTAAGCACTTTATTTACGGCTTCTTCGGAAAGAGGGTTACCCTCAATTGCAGCAGTCCCAAAGATTGACCTCCTTATAAGCTCTTCTTCCAGTCGAGCCGCTAGATTTGGAAGAATAGGAATATCAGCTATGGTGCTAAATTCAATTTTAGCTTCTACAAGCAGATTTCTTAGTTTATCTCTGTCATAATTTAAGCTAAATGCAAAATGTCCTGCCTTAAAAGTCTCAACTTTTTTTACTATATTATTGTCATTCATTTTAAACCACTTATCTCCTTTATTTTCAATATGAAGTATACAATATATGCAGTATTTTGTCAATGTTTTTGTCAATAAATATGACATGTGAAATAAAGATTAGAGACAATCACTAACCCTTCTACATCGCCTCTAAATGTCCACTAACCAGTAGAGATTTACAACCAGTGGACATTTAGAAATAAAACGTTACTTACTATGCCCTTCGCCTTTTAACATGCTCACCGCGTGAGGAAGGATTTTTAAGACTGTGTTTAAAGATTCCCGCGCGCCTTTGGGGCTGCCGTGTAAAGAATGTTCTCTAGGTAATGCGCCCAGATTCATTTATAAATTCTGAAGTAGTTTTTGAGATAAACGATGTAATTCTGGATTAGCGAGCGCCAAAACACGTTTTTTTACCACCCGCGAGAAATATTCTTTCTCTGTTTTAGTCAACTTCTCATTACGTAGTTTTTTCAGAAATAATTCTTTTTGCTTTGGTGAAAAAACCTGTGACAAAGCATATTCTAGCCCCAATTCCTCTTTTACTAAAAGAAAATCTTTAAGACTACCTTGAGATTGTTGTAAATAATTATTAAAAGTTGCCTTTAGCCTCTGGCTGGACATAAGACAATTCTGAACATGAAGATCTTGGTCATTTTTTAAGGCCTTTAAATAATTTCCCCATTGTCTCTGTCCTTCTTTATTCAAAAGCATATATAATTTATCAGCCCACGAAAATTTTAACCTTAGTGTTTTGTAAAGCGCTAGCGACAGTGCAACCAATAAACCTAGATGTAATTTATCAAAAGCTCCTTTTAGGTACCCTTCTGTCTTATTATAATTAAACAGCCCCTTCTCAGCGCTGTTAGCTAACACTACAGGAAACCCCTCCCAAAGCCTAAGATCTCGAGACTTAACCAAATCCGCGAGCGTTAAATTGGCATCCCCTTCTTTTTCGACATCTAAAAGCGAAAAGCCCAAAGCTCCCACTCTTTTCAAGAGATCATTATTTTTCACTTAATAGCCCTTCCTTTTTAGCTAATTTTAAAAAATGCTTCCAATTACTGATCATTACCCCCTCTGACACATCGTAAGAAGCTGTCTCTAAAAATCGCTTTTCTAGTTTTACCAAATCTATCTCGCTTTTTTTACTCTTTAACAAAGCTAAACAATCGTCATTATCAACAGCTGTTCCCCTGGACAATTTACTTATTATTATATCGTAATGATTAAGCACTCCTAAGTAAATATGGTTAAACTCTTTAATTAAGACATTATTCCCTTTCTTTAAAGATGATTCTAATAATTGCGTAGTATGAACCGAATTGCCTCTGAATAAATCAAAGATAAATCCATCATCTCTTGCCCATCCCCAACCGCTCTTCGATTTATATCCAAGCTGTTGAAGAATATTAAGCAAATACTTATGTTCATCCTCATTAGGAACAATTAAATCGATATCTTTTGTTGAAGCCTTAATTTCTAAAAGCGTCATCGCAGTTCCACCACAGGCAATCAAATGCACTTTTCTTTTTAAGAAACTATCCCAGGCGCTTATTCTATCCAACAAACCTGCTTTATCTATACGGTATTCCATACAACTCCTTGTATACTTTTATACAATCTCATGTATAAAAGTATACAATAAATGTTTAATTTGTCAATAGAATTTGTGAAGGGTTTTATTAAACGTTACTTACTATGCCCCTCGCCTTTTAACATGCTCACCGCGTGAGGAAGGATTTTTAAGACTGTGTTTAAAGATTCCCGCGCGCCTTTGGGGCTGCCGGGGAGGTTTATGATAAGGGAATTCTTTCGGATCCCGCTTATGCCGCGGGAAAGCATGGATTTTTCTGTGTGTTGCAGGCCCTCTATTCTGATAAATTCAGAAATACCCGGGACTTGCCGGTCGATAACTTCGGCTGTGGCTTCCGGGGTTACGTCTCTGGGGCTTAGGCCCGTGCCGCCGGTGGTTAGAATTACGTCTACGCCCAGAGTATCCGCGTAATGGATCAAGATGTCTTTAATCGCTTGCTTGTCGTCTTTGACTATATCGTAGGCGCAAAGTTCAAAATCTTTTTTTAATAATTCCATGATCCCTTTGCCGCTTTCGTCGTTTGTTTTATTGCGGGTGTCGCTGATTGTTAATATAGCGGTTTTAATCATTTAGCACCTCGATTTTGTCGCGCACTTTTACTATGCCGGATTTTAGGACTTTGGCGAAGATACCTTCCCTGGGCATGATGCAGTCGCCGGTTTTGTAGTATATCGCGCAATGTTTGGGGCAGTCTTTGCCGATTTTGGAAATCTCTATAATTACTTCATCGCCGATTTTTAGTTTGGTACCGATTTTTAAATCTACCAGATCAATACCTTTGGTGGTGATGTTTTCGGCGAAGTCGCCGGGTTTAAGAGCTGATAAACGGCCCGTTCGGGGAACGGGCCCTACAGCATCGTGACAGTCACCATCGTTTAAAGATTGCTTCGTCACTTCGTTCCTCGCAATGACACTGGATTGACGACGTATACTTTCAATAGAAAGCAGGCTTACTTGTTTTATACCGCCTGCGGCGTGGGCGTCGTTTTCCAGGCCTACGCCTTCGATTAACGTGGCGGAGTCAATGGGGGTTTTGGGGGTGCCTTTGGATTTGCTAGAGTTAATGGAAAAAACTTTAGCGTTAGTCATGTGTATACTTCCTTATTCTAGATTCCCGCTTTCGCGGGAATGACAAAAGCGGCAGATTCTTCACTTCGCCCTGCGGGCTCGTTCAGAATGACGACGGACATAATCACCGCTTTTGCCTCCGGTTTTTTCTAATAGATAAATATCTTGGATCTCTATTTCTTTGGAGAACATTTTGCACATGTCGTAGATGGTTAGCGCGGCGATGGTGCAGGCGGTTAATGCCTCCATTTCTACGCCGGTTTTGGCATGGGCGGAAACTTTCGATTCGATAAGGATTCCGTTGGGTTTAAAAGTAAATTCGGTGTCGGCATATTCGATTTCTATAATATGGCACAAAGGAATTAACCCGGGGGTATTCTTAGCGGCAAAAATACTTGCGGTCCTTGCCATTTCAATTACATTACCTTTAGGCATTTCGTTGTTTTTGACTTTTTTAAGTATTTCTCTACCTAATTTTACAAAGGCTTGCGCTTTGGCTATCCTGTGAGTCTTTTCTTTTTGGCCTACATCAATCATTCCGGTATTGTTTTTATCCTTCATCGATTATCCTCCCAGAGTGCTCATTTCTATCTTTGGCGCGCCAAAGGTGGTTTTTCTAAAACAATACTTTTCGCTAATTGCCTTTTTTACATATAACAACATTTCTTCTTCACTTGTCTTGTTTCTTAATAATGGCTGCAGATCATATCTATAACCTGAGAATAAACAGGGAGAAATCCGGCCCGCGCAATTGACCCTTATCCTATTGCAGCTATTACAAAAGTTCTCTGTGTAGCTGCTGATAAAACCTATTGGTGTCGCGGAATTATGAAACTGATAATATTGAGAAGGGCCATTGCCTCTTACCCCTTCTATCGGTAATAACTCCCCGAACTTATCTTCTATTATTTGTTTTACTTCTTGATTGGTGATAGTACACTCACTCATTTTTTGTGACCTGGTATTCGTAGGAAAAAATTCTATAAACCTGACGCATAAATTATCTGCACTTGCGAAATTAACAAAATCAACGATCTCATCATCATTAATTCCTCGCATCGGGATCATGTTGAGTTTCACAGGGGCAAATCCTAATTTATTAACCTTGCTTATGCCTTTTAATACTTCGCGCAGGCAATCCTGGCCGGTAATCTGCCGGAACCTTTCTCTTCTTAAAGTATCCAGACTGATATTTACACGGTCAAGCCCGGCGGCTTTGAGAGATTCGGCGCACGAATCCAGATTCACGCCGTTTGTGGTCATTGATAGTTCCTTGAGACCGTCTATAGATTTTAACATCTTAATCAGCTCGGACAGATCTTTCTTTATTAAAGGCTCACCTCCGGTAATCCTGACGTTTTTAATACCCGCCTTAACAAATACAGCTACCATGCGGGATATTTCTTCGTAGCGCAGCACCTCTTCCCGCTTTAGGAACTCGCTGCGCTCAAGAGGTGTGCAATACAGGCAATTAAGATTACACCTATCCGTTATAGAAAGCCGTAAATAATCTACCGTTATATTTGGCGCCATGTTATAAATTTCACTTTCGATTTACTTTTAACACCCGTCGCGGCGTCATCCAGCATCACAAGGCTGTCTGCCCTGGATAAAGACAGCGTATCCGCCGAACTATGGCCGGGAATTGAAGACAAATAACATTTACCTTCTTTTATTGAGAGTTTCGCCAAAGCAAAATATCTGCGCCCGGGTTTTTTATGAAAATCCGTCGTGGCAAACCCCTCTTTAAATCCAGGGCCAGGCGACTGTTCCCCCATCATCTTTTGAATAACCGCGCGTATAAATATGTGATACGCCACAAAATTTGACACAGGGTTACCGGGAACCCCAAATATAACTGTCTTATTCTTAGTCCCGAAGAAAACAGGCTTGCCCGGTTTAATATTAACCTTATGAAATATCTTTTTTACTCCCAGTTCCTCCAGAATATCCGGGACAAGGTCATAGTCACCCATTGAAACTCCGCCTGAGATCAAAAGGATATCCGCATCAAGCCCCTTTTTTATTTTCTCTTTTAATTCGTTGCTATTGTCTTTAGCGATCCCCAGCCTGATAGGTGTAATCCCGTCAGACTCAAGAAGCGCCTGCAACATCGGGCCATTGCTGTTATATATTTTATTCCTGCCCAGCTTTTCACCCAGGCTGACGATCTCACCCCCCGTATTTAAAACAGCGACCTTGGGTTTACTAATTACCTTTACAAATTTCCTACCCACTGTCGCAAGTATTCCAATGTGCGAAGGAAGAATTTCTGTTCCTTTCTCAAGGACAAGCTGTTTCTTCTTAAAATCTTCCCCCTGAAAAAATATATTTTCTCCTTTTTGAGCAGCCCTTAATATCTCCGCGCCTTCTTCAGTTACTCGCGTATATTCTACCATCACTACAGTATCCGCGTTCGCAGGCACCTCTGCCCCTGTCATGATCTTGACGCACTCACCTCTCTTTAATTTTTTGTTAAAAACTTCACCAGCCTGAATCAAGCCGATACATTTTAATTTTACCGGAACTTTTTCAGCGTCTAAATGATTTAACGCGTAGCCGTCCATCGCCGACCGGTCAAAAGCAGGCATTTCAATACCTGAAAGAATATCTTCATTCAAAACCCTGCCAAGAGATCCTTCTGTCAATATTTTTTCATCAGGCAAAGTATGCGTATTCTTAAGAATGTTTTCCAGAGCCTGTTCATAAGAAATCATTTTGTTTGCCCCTCCAATCTTTGAGCCATTTTAAGCACCATTCCTTTACCGGCAAAGTGCGCGATAAGCGTGCCCGTGATCAAACCTATTACATAACCATACGGTAAACAAATCGATATAAGCCCGACCAATAAAGCTATAAAAAGATCGTTTTTATTCCCGGCGATATCTTTAATAAATAACATGAGCGCAAGCCCCTCAAATAATAAAACAACTCCCAATACGGGAAGCGGAAAAACCTTGATCGCCGCGGCAAATCCTTTGCTGAAAAATAGCCCTATAGCCAGATAAAGTGAGCCGATAATTACCACTGACCCGCCCGTCCTTGCTCCGAAGGTATAGTGCCCGGCCAGGCCGCCCGCGCCATGACAAACGGGAATCCCTCCGAAAAACGGAGCCACAAGATTTAGAAAAGAATACGTCAAACCGATTTTTTTTACGCCGGTCGGATTCCCGGGGTAAAGGTCCTTTATGGTTTGCTCGGTTGCAACAACTGAATTCGCGATAGACAAGGGCAGCTGCGGCAAAGTAAGAATGATAAAGCCTAAAAATATATCCTGCAAAGCAGGAGTTTGTATCTGAGGCAGCGCCAATCCCATCCCGTAACCGATTTCTTTGAAATTTATTTTAAATATAAAAGCGTACGCTAACCCGAGGATCATAACGAACAAAGCCGGAGGATATTTTCTGTTATTCAGGAAGAATAATATTAAAATAAAGCTGACAATAGCGAAAAGATATCCGAGAAGCGCGTCTGACTGTACATAATCCTTCAGTGCTAACATAGCCAGCGAAACGCCCAAACCAAATTGAATGCCCCTGGTAACACTTTTTGGAATAACCTTTACCACCTGGTTTAAAAGGCCGGTTATACTTAAAAACAGCATTATTATGCCGATAGCAAGCCCCGCGCCGTAAAGTAAATTTGCGCCTAATTTTTTAGAAATCATAATAACGGCCATTGCCTTTAGCGGCTGAACAGGCATAGGGAAACCATAAACCAGCCCCGTCACGATCTGCATAAGCCCGAACATTATCATGACACTGGCGCAATCCAGTTTACAGACAAGGATCATCCCCATGATCAGCGGCAGGCAGGTACCGATATCACCGAGGCTGCCGGAAAATTCATTGCGGTCGAATTTGAGGTTATGTCCGAATAGTTTCAATGGAACACCCGATAGTGTCATTGCGAGGAGCGAAGCGACGAAGCAATCTTTCGACAAGAAGATTGCTTCGCTTCGCTCGCAATGACACGAGTATGAAAAATATTTTTATAACGTTTGTTTGTAAATGCTTCAACCTCTGCCTCCAGTTTCGTAAATTTTTTTAACAAATCTTTCGCGTAATCCGTAAGGATTGCTCCGCCGCCATCCTTACCCCCTTTAGTTCTTATTACCAGGGGGCGGCCGATCCTCTTCTCGATTGAAACGACACAGCTCCAGGCGCGGCGGTAAGACATATTCATTTTTTTAGCGGCTTTATTAATGGAACCGGTCGTGTTTATAGTTTCTAGAATCCTGGTCTTACCCACACCGAAAACCAGCTCCCCTTCTTTTTCCAGCCAAACTTTAGATTTTACTTTCATCGTTATGCTAAAATTGCATATCGCTTGATATAAAAAAATCCGCCTTTTTTGACAAAAAGCCATCCGCGAAGATTTCCTGCGCGGACTCTTTCCAGGGCAGATCATTTTTTATGAGCAATACCGCTAAATCCGGGTTAAGATATTTAAGCACGCTGGTACCTTCAATGATCAAGCCGCGGCTTTTATCAAACATGGTTATGGCTTTCTTAATCCCCTGCTTTAAGCCGTCTTTTGTTTGCGCCTTGAGCCAAAGCACCCGCTTTGCCCCGGCTTTTTTATAACGATACGTATCTTTGCCCTTCTGCGATAATATTTTCCTGTCGGTTACAATAGAGAATTTGGAATCTAATTCATCACAGGCACCGCAGTTTCTGCCTATGGGACAGCTTGCGCCTTTATGCATAACCGTAACTTTAAGGCAGGACCATCCTTTTAAATGCACAAGCAACCCCTCGATAAAGGAAGTTTTACCAATGCCGCTATGTGTGCCTGATACAGTGATTATTTGCATATTTTTAAGATTGCTTCGTCTCCGCCTACGGCGGATCCTCGCAATGACACTAGAGGCCAGTTCAGGAACTCGCAATGGTACTGGCGGCCCGTTCGGGGAACGGGCCCTACATTCTAAGGTTTAGCGATCTTTGCCGCGCAGACTTTATATTCACCCGTGCGCGTGACATCATCAAAGGCGCTGTTGGTCAAAATATTTGTCGGCGACTCCGGATAATGAAAGGGCATCCACAATCTTCCGGGCATTACCTTCTCCCCCACATGCGCCTTCACCACCAGCTCACCCCTGCGCGTTATAACCTTAATCATCTCACCGTCTTTTACGCCAATCTTATGCGCGTCGGCGGCGTTAATTTCAACGAAATTCTCCGGTGATTTCTGCAAGCTGCTGGCTGAACGCAAAGTCATCGTGCCTACATTGTAATGATATAAAACCCTGCCCGTAGCCAGGTAAAACGGGTATGCCTTGTCCGGCTCTTCCGCGGGCGGCCGATAATCTATCGCGCAAAACTTTCCCTTTCCATGCGTGAAGCTGCCTTCATGCAGGAATTTCGTTCCGCAATGCTCAAAATCAAAACAAGGCCATTGCAGTCCAAGTTTATCTATCCGCTCATAACTAATACCGCCGAAGATAGGAGACAAAGACGCCATCTCATCCCAAATCTCAGAAGGATGATTATAAGACATCTGGTTATAACCGGCCTCTTTGGCAAGAGCGCAAACAATCTGCCAGTCGGGCCTGGAATCTCCCACCGGCTCAATCGCCTTTCTAACCCTCTGCACGCGGCGCTCTGTATTGGTAAACGTGCCGTCTTTTTCCGCGTAGCTGGACGCGGCAAACACCACATCCGCGATCTTTGCCGTCTCACACAAAAAAATGTCCTGCACAATAAGTAATTCCAGGTTCTTAAAAGCCTTTTCAACCAAATTTCTATCAGGCTCACTCATTAAATGGTCTTCACCCATGATAAACAAAGCCTTGATCTTGCCTTCCGCGGCTTGTTCTATCATATCAGTGATAGTATAACCGACCTTTGCCGGAATTTTAACTCCATAAGCTTTAGAAAATTTTTCATTCACGGCGGGATCATCTACTTTCTGGTAACCGGAAAGCACATTAGGCAAAGCGCCCATATCACATCCGCCTTGCACATTGTTCTGCCCGCGCATCGGATTGACACCGGTAGATTCGCGGCCTATGTGGCCGGTAAGCATAGCCAGGTTAGCCGTAGAACGCACGTTGTCGGTACCACAAATATGTTCCGTTAATCCTAAGGTGTAAAATATCCCTGCCTTTGCAGCCTTGGCATACATGCGCGCCGCTTTTTTAATCTCTTCTGCCGGCACCTGGCAAAGTTCCGCTGCCCGTTCAGGCGGCCACTTTAATACCATTTCTTTTAGCTTATCGAAATCTTCCGTTCTTTTTTCAACGAACTCTTTATTATAAATATCTTCCGTGATAATAGTGTGCATCATAGCGTTCATCAACACAACGTCCGTACCGGGCTTCAGTTGTAAATGAATATCCGCCCGCTCGGCTAACCAGGTCTTCCTGGGGTCTACCACGATCAACTTGGCTCCCCGGCGCAGGGCCTTTTTCATTTCAAAACCTATAATAGGATGCGCGTCCGTCGGATTAGCTCCGATGACAAACAAAAGGTGAGTATCGGCGATCTCTTCGATGGAATTAGTCATAGCACCACTGCCGAATGACCTGGCAAGCCCGGCAACTGTGGGCGCGTGGCACGTCCGGGCGCATTGATCAATATGGGGAGAATTAAAAACCGCGCGGGCAAGTTTCTGCATCAGGTAATTTTCTTCATTCGTACAACGGCAGGAAGAAACAAACGCTAAACTCTCAGGGCCGTATTTTTCTTTAATTTCTAATAATTTTTTAACGGCAAAACTAATAGCTTCCTCCCATTCCACCTCGACCAACTTACCTGCTTTTTTCATTAACGGCTTTTTTAAACGGTCAGGATGCTGAATAAAATCATACGCGAACCGGCCCTTAGTGCAAAGGTTCCCCTTATTAGGGACATAAGAAATTTCTGAAGTTATCTTTACAATTTCACCTTTATCATTTACATTAAGGTCAAAATTGCAACCCACGCCGCAATAAGGGCAGGTTGTGCGCACTTTTTTAAAATCATAATCTCTGCCTTTGCCAATTGCCATTTTTTCCGTCAACGATCCTGTAGGGCAGGTAGAGATGCACTGGCCGCAAAGCTCACATGTAGTATCAAGTAAGGACGCGCCGTAAGGCGTATCTATCTGTGTCTTAAAACCGCGGTTACAAAAATCTATCGCCTGAGCGCCGACGACTTCATCACAAATGCGCACGCAACGGCCGCAGAGGATGCATTTTGCCGGGTCGCGATGAACTGCTTTGTTGATATCGTTAACTTCTTTAAAAGAATGCGTTTCTCCCTTGATCTTTTCCAGGTCTACTCCATAATCGTAAGCATATTGCTGTAATTTACAATCACCGTTAGCTTCACAGGTAATACAAGTAACAGGATGATCACTCAATAAAAGTTCCAGGAGAAATTTACGGCTTTTCCTCAAATTTTCCGAATCGGTGATGATTTCCATACCTTCCTTAATTGTCGTGTGACATGCCGGCAGAAAACCTTTCACGCCCTTAACCTCAACAATGCATAAGCGGCAGGCGCCATAGGGCTCAAGCCGGGAGTCATTACATAAATGAGGGATAGAAAACCCTTCCCGTTTGGCTGCTTTTAAGATTGTTTCATCGGCAGCTGCTACAACCCGCTTGCCGTTAATAAAAATAATAGCTTCTTTCATTATTTTACCTCCGCAGCCGGAGAAGCGAAGTTCGCGTCGGCCACAATAATAGCTTTCGTCGGGCATTTGCCCACACAAGCGCCGCAACGTATACACCTGTTATCCTGAATAAATGCAGCGACAACTTTATTTCCACCTTCTATCGCGGCCGATGGGCAAACCTTAACACATAAACCGCACATCTTACATTTTTCCGTTATAACACTATAACGAATAAGATTTCTACAAGCCTTGGCAGGGCAGCGCTTTTCTTTAATATGCGCCAGATACTCATCCTTAAAATAGCGAAATGTACTGAGCACCGGATTCGGCGCTGTCTTACCCAGGCCGCAAAGAGCCGTAGCCTTCACCTGATGCGCCAACTCTTCTAATAAAACCAGATCTTTTTCAGTACCCTCTCCGGCACAAATCCTGGTAAGGATTTCCAGCATCCGCTTGGTGCCGATGCGGCAGGGCACGCACTTGCCGCAGGATTCACTTTGAATAAAATCCATGAAATAGCGGGCAATATCCACCATACAGGTATCTTCATCCATGACCACGCAGCCGCCGGAACCCATGATAGCCCCGGCTTCTATTAATGAATCGTAATCTATAGGCGTATTTAAATTAGTGCTGTCAAGGCATCCGCCGGAAGGCCCACCCATCTGCAGGGCCTTAAATTTTTTGCCCCCGATTATTCCGCCGCCGATTTCATAGACGATATCTTTTAAAGCGATACCCATAGGAACTTCGATGAGTCCGGTATTCACCACTTTTCCGGTGAGAGCGAATATTTTTGTGCCTTTACTTTTCTCGGTACCCGTCAAAGCATAATTTTTACCGCCTTCTAAAATAATCAGCGGGACATTCGCAAAGGTTTCCACGTTATTAATAGTGGTGGGCTTGCCCCATAAACCTTTCTGCGCGGGAAACGGCGGCCGCGGGCGCGGCATACCGCGCTTTCCTTCAATTGAAGCCATTAAAGCTGTCTCTTCACCGCAAACAAAAGCACCTGAACCTTTTTTAAGCTTGATCCTGCAGTTAAAACCGCTATTTAAAATATTGTCCCCCAAAAACCCGTGTTTTTCCGCTTGTTCAATAGCTCCTTTAAGCCTTTCCACCGCCAGCGGATATTCACTGCGCACGTAGATGTAAGATTCTGCTGAGCCGATTACGAAAGAACCAATGATCAAACCTTCAATAACTGAATGCGGGTCGCTTTCCAATAAACTTCTATCCATAAAAGCGCCGGGATCTCCCTCATCCGCGTTACAGATCATGTATTTAACATCTCCGGGAGCATCATGGCACAATTCCCACTTTAAGCTCGTACGAAAGCCGCCGCCGCCGCGCCCACGCAAGCCGGAATCTTCAATTTCGGATATGATTTGATCCTGCCCCATTTTTAAAGCTTTGGCTAACGCCCGGTAACCTCCGGTTGCCAGATAATCCTCTATATTCTCCGGATTTATATGGCCGCAACGGCCAAGCAATTGCCTTTTTTGCTTGGATAAAAACGGCAATGTTTCATAATTATTTATATAGATCGGA
>Ga0209515_10000762_pt1 | contig 56559 bp, 51 predicted proteins | sample Subgroupgradi54m_FD_187454 | JGI IMG/M metagenome (GOLD analysis project Ga0209515, IMG submission 187454) | Subsurface groundwater microbial communities from S. Glens Falls, New York, USA - GMW60B uncontaminated upgradient, 5.4 m (SPAdes)... ... | reverse complement strand
GGAGCTTCTGCAACGGGCTCTTCGGTCGGAGCCTCCGCGACAGGCGCTTCCGCCGGGGCTTCAGCAACGGGCTCCTCAGCCGGGACTTCGGCGACAGGCGCTTCCGCCGGAGCCTCCGCAACCGGGGCTTCTGCAACGGGCTCCTCGTCGGCTGGAACTTCGGCAACAGCCTCTTCCGCCGGAACCTCGGCAACGGGTTCATCTGCCGGAGTTTCCGCGACGGCCTCTTCGGCGGTCCCATCAACCACCGTTTCCTCGGCAACGGCGTCTTCCGCCGGGGTCTCGGCGCTCACATCACTGCCGGTGTCGCTGGCGGGCGTCTCACTGGGATCGACGGTGCGGGCGGTGGCCTGGCGGGAGGCGCCGCCGGATGTGGTGGGGCTCGCGGCATCGGGGGAGGAGGTCGACGGGCCGCCGCCAGTCTCGATATTTCCGACGGTGTTCGATTCGGTGCGGAGGTGGTCGCCGCCGGAGCGGGCGGTGGTCTCGACGGTGGCGGACTCGCTGGTGGCCCCGACGGAGGCCCCGTCGTCTTCGGCGATCAGCTTGCTGGAAACGGTGCCGACATCGACGGCGCCAATAGGCAGGCCGGCATCGCCGTCGGACGTGTCGACGCCGAATCCGGTGACGTCGGCGCCGATATCGGCCTCGCTGCCGCCGACTTTTTCGTCCTGGCTGCCGCTGCCCATATGGACGTTGGCGTTTTCGCCGAGGCTGTCACCTGCGTCGCCGTCGCCGAATTCCTGCCCTTCCTCGCCGTCCAGCGGGCGCTTTTCCTGCGCCTTCGACAGAACCTTGAGGTCTTCCTCGTCGAGCGTATTGCCGTCCATCGCCATGACCCGTTCTCCCGTGAGGGCGGCCGATTTGCCCTCTCCCTCCGAAGGGTCATTTTTACCGGAATCGGGGTCGACTGTAAATGGAACCGGGCATTTTTTCGGGGAATTGTATCTATTGGCCGTGTCGCGCAGATAGAGACAATTTTATTCTATTTGCGGGCTTTGTCCGACTCGGCAGGAATGGCGAGTCAAGGGTGCCGCAACGCTCCCTCGAACGCAAACAATTTTACGGGGTTTTGTCGCAAACACTCAGCTCAGCGCTCGTGGAAGCTCTGTTGCACCGCAAGATAGATGGGCTTGAGCAAGTATTGCAGCAGAGTCTTGTCGCCGGTCAGGATGTCGGCCTGAACCGTCATGCCGGGCAGGACGCGGTTGGCCGGATCGTCGCCCACATAGTCGGCCTTCAAACTGATCAGCGCCTTGTAATAGGCTGCCTGCTGTTCATCCATGAAGCTGGTCGCCGACAACTGCTGCACCGTACCCTCGATGGCACCATAGCGCGAGAAGTCGTAGGTGGTTACTTTGACGGTGACTTTCTGGCCGACATGGATATGGCCGATATCACGGCTGGTGACGCGGGCCTCGACCTGAAGGGCGCGGTCGATCGGCACCAGTTCGCAGATGATGCCGCCGGGGGGAATGACGGCACCGCTGTTGTGGACCCGCCGGTGCTGTACCAGCCCGCGCACCGGTGCTTCGATCTCCAGTCGGGTGACCCGATCGTACAGCCGCGACAGGGTTTCGCGCACCTCGCCCAGTTCGGCGGTAACGCGGCCGAGTTCCTCGACCGCGTCCTTGAGCAGGCTGGCGCGGCGTTCCCGCATACGCATGTCCATCTCGTTCAGTGACTGTTCCGAAGCGTGGATCTGGGCCAGCAAACGGCCGTGCTCGGCCTGCTGGCGTGCCTGTTCCCGCTTGTTGTCGAGATAGACGATCTTGGATTGCAGCCCCTTTTCCAGCAGTTCGGCGCGCATGGCGATGATTTCGGTCAGGATGCGCAGTTGCTGGTCGACACCCTTCAATTGCTCGCGGAAAAGCTGAATCTCGGACCGCTTCTGGTCGAGTTGCGCCTGGAGCACGTCCAGCCCGGCGTTGAGCGAGCCGCGTTGCGCCACCAGCAAGGCCTGCTGATCGGCGATGAGATCCTCCCAGCCAGCGCCCATGTCGCGGAAGTCGGCTGCGCGATTGTCGATATAGGCGCGCAGCCGTTCGGCGCGGGCCTGGAGCGCGGCGCGGCGGGCACGGGTCTGTTCGAGATCGCCCAGCGCCTGGGCCGGGTTGAGCCGCACCAGCGCCTGGCTGGCCTCGACGAGATCGCCGTCATTGACCAGCACCGAGGCGACGATGCCGCCCTCGAGATGCTGCACGGTCTTGACCTGGCCGGACGGAATAACCTGACCCTGGGTGACCGCCACCTCGGTAACCTGGGTGAACCAGGCCCACACCACGAACAGGCCGGTGGCGATGCAGACCAGCAGAACCGCCATACGCACCATCGGCGAGGTGCCGCTTTCCTCCAGCACGATGCTTTGCGCCAAGTGGCGCATCTGACGGCTGCCGACGGCCACCTTGGCGGCGGGGGCCTGGGCGGTGACGGTAACCAGGGCGTTCTTCGTTTCGGCGCTCATCTTCAGAAGAAGTCCTTGGGCAGCTTGGCCTTGACCTCCTCGGCCGGCCCGGACAGACGCAGGGCGCCGGACTCCAGCACGAGGACGCGATCGGCCAGCTTGAGATGGCTCGGCCGGTGGGTGACGATAAAGATGCTGCAACGGCCGCGCAGACGCTCGACCGCCTTCATGAAAGCCTGATCACCGGCAAAGTCCAGGCCGTTGACCGGTTCATCGAACAGAGTGATCGGGGCGTGACGCAGGAAGGCGCGAGCCAGCGAAATCTTCTGGATCATGCTGGCCGAGAGCTGCTCGTTGCGGCCGTCGCCGACCCGGGTGCCCAGGCCCTGCGGCAGAGTCTCCAGCTCGGCCATCAGGTCGGCCTCGACACAGGCCCGGCGCAGGTCGTCGTCGGTGGCGGTGGGTGACGACAGGCGCAGGTTCTGGGCGATGGTGCCGTGAAACAGATGAGTGACCTGGGGCACATAGGCGACGGTGTGGCGCAACTCGATCGCATCGAGCTGACGGATGTCCATGTCGTCGATGCGTACGGCGCCGCCTTGCGGCGCGTACAGGCCGGCGATGAGCTTGAGCACCGAGGACTTGCCCGAACCGTTGCGGCCGATCACCGCCACCACTTCGCCCGGCTCGGACTGGAAGCTGACACCCACCAGGGCCGGGTCCGAATCGGCCGAATAGCGCAGCGACACGCGATTGAACGAGACCCGGCCGCGCATCGACTTCAGCGGCGCCACCAGCGCCTTGGGGTCGCGCTCGGGCTTCAGGTTCATCAGGCCGTCGATCTGGCGCACCGATGACCGCACCTGCTCCAGCTTGGCCACCGACAGAAAGGCCATCTGCAACGGTGACAGCACCCGCCACACCAGGATCATCGTCGCCACCAGATCACCCACCGTGATGTGACCGGTGAACACCAGCTCGACGCCCAGCCACATGGTGCCGATGCCCGACAGCACGGTCAGCATGTGGGAAAAGGTCTGGACCAGCACGGTCAACTGACTGGTGCGGAAATTGGCGAAGGCGGCCTTGGCCGACAGATCGCGGTAGCGTTCCAGCCAGACCAGTTCAGCGCCCGAGAATTTCAGCGCCCGCATCTTCGACAGGGTCTCGACGACGAATTCCTGCCGGCGCGAACCGGCCTTGCCGGCCTCGGCGACCGATTTGCGGATGCGCGGAAAGGTGATCAGGCCCATGATCACCATCAACAGCACCACCACCAGCGGCACCACCGCCAGCCAGCCGCCCATCATGGCGATGACCAGGATGAAGAAGAAGGTATAAGGCAGTTCGAACATCAGCAGCAGCATCGGCCCGGTAAAGAACTCGCGCACCGATTCGAAATCGCGGATACGCGCCACCTGAGCGCCGACGGTCGCCCGTTCGGTAAAGGCCGGGGGCAGGGATAGAATGCGGTTGAAGATGGCGTTGCCCACCACCACGTCCAGCCGCCCGCCGATGAAGGCGAGGATGCGCGACCGGGAATCACGCAGCAGCGTATCGGCCACCAGGGCGATGATCACCCCCAGGCCGAATTGCGCCAGCATGGTCAGCGAGCCCGAGCCGATGACCTGATCATAGACCGAGCGCACGAACAGCGGCGTGGCCAATGCCAGGATGTTCAGCGCGAAGGTCACGGCGAACGCCTGCCAGAACAGCGGCCGGTAGCGCACCAGGGTCTGACGGAACCATTGAGCGGCGCTCTGGGCGACCACCTCGTCGTTCTCGGAGGCGACAAAGAAATAGGCGGTGCCGGCGACGGATGGATTGACCAGCTCGCGTTCGCCCCCCTCCAAGCCGTCGAACACGGTCAGCACACGGCCTTCGGTGCCGAACACCACCATGGCCGGGCCGCGGTCGGGCAGGAACAGGCACGGCATCAGCCGCGAGTCGAGCGCGTTCAGGCGCAGCCGCTCGCCGCGGCTGCGATAGCCCAGCGTCGCCATGACGTTGCGCAGGCCGGTCAGGTCCAGGGTTTCGGCGAAGTGAGGCAGCGCTTCGGCAACATGACGCGGATTGCCGCGCCAGCCCAGAGCGCGCAGCAGCACCGGCAGGCAGGCGGCCAAGTCTGAGGCGGCGATGAAGCCGCCCAGGCCGAGGGCGGGGGCTGCTGCGGTCATGCCACGTTTCCTTGCGGTGCCGCCTGGGCGGCAACCGGAGCGGCCGGGGCCTGGGTCACCTGCTTGCGCTCGGTCAGCAGGCCGTCCTTGAAGTCGAATGCGCGGTCGGCCAGCTTGACCAGCGATGGTCGGTGGGTCACCAGGATCAGGGTGCAGCGCCCCTTCAGCTCTTCCAGGCAGGTCTTGAGATACTGGTCACCGACGCCGTCGACGCCGGTGTTGGCCTCGTCGAACAGCACCACGCGCGGCTGGCAGACCAGTGCCCGGGCCACCGCGATGCGTTGCTTGATGCCGCGCGGCAGGGCGTCGAAGGCGCCGTCGCCGACCCTGGTGTCGTAGCCCAATGCCATGGTCTTGACCACGTCGTCCAACCCCAGCCGGCCGGCCGCCTCATGGGCCCGTTCGGTCAGCTCGGGACGGAACATGGTGATGTTCTCCAGGATCGAGCCCTGAAACAGGGTGCCCGACTGCGGCAGATAGGCCACCTGGGACTTGACGTTCATCGGATCGACCTCGGCCAGGTCGTAGCCGTCCAGCAGCACCCGCCCGGCACTCGGGCGCAGGGCGCCGATCATCAGCGCCAGCAGGGTGCTCTTGCCGCTGCCGTTGCCGCCGCCGATGGCGACGCATTCGCCGGCGGCGATGTCCACCGACAGGCCCTGGAGAATCTCCGGGGTCTTTTCCGAATAGCGGAAGCGCACGCCGTCCATCTGTACCCGACCGGCGACCGGCGGCAGGCGCGGCAGGCCGGCCTGGGATTCCATCTGCAACTGGAAGATTTCGTTCAGGCGGGTGCGGGCCAGACGGATGGTCTGGAAGCGGGTCCAGATGCCCAGCGCCTTCTGCACCGGCGACAGCGAGCGGCCGGCCAGCATGGTGCAGGCGGCCAGGCCGCCGACCGTCAGCCGGTGATCGAGCACCAAGGTACTGCCATAGGCGGCCACCGCCGCCGTGGTCAGTTGCGAAAAGAAGCTGGCCAGCGACAGCGCCGAGGAACTGACCTGGGCGACATGGTAGTCGCCTTCGGCGCAGCCTTCCTGCAAGCGCTCGTAGCGGCGCAGCATCTGCGCCTCCATGCCCATCGACTTGACGGTGTGGATGCCCGACAGCACCTCGATGATAAAATTGAAGCGGCGATCGTCGGCGGTCATGCGCTTCTTCAGCGCCTCGCGCAGCTTGCTGCCGATGCCCAGGGCGGTGATCAGGAACAGCACCAGCAGCCCGGCCGGAATCAGCACCAGCTCCTGAGCGATGAACCACACCAGGAACAGAAAGATCACCGTGAACGGCAGGTCGAGCAAAGTCAGGATGGCTTGGCCGGCGTAGAAATCCTTGACGGTGGCCAGGGCGTTGAAACGCTCGAGATGGGCGCCCGAGCCGTCACGCTCGAAAGCGCCGATGCTGGCGCCCAGCAGCCGGGCCATGGCGCCGCATCCGGCCATGTGCTCGAACCGGGCGCCGACCCAGCCGGTGATATAGGACCGGCCCATCCGCAACCCCGCCTCGAACAGCAGAGCGATGCCGACGCCCAGCACCAGCAGTTGCAGCGTGCCTTCGGACTTGTTGGGAATGATGCGATCATAGACTTGCAGCAGCGCGACCGGCAACGCCAGGGTCAGCACGTTCAGGAACAGCGACGCCAGAACCAGATCCGGCATGTTGGCGAGCAATGAGGTATAGGCCGACAGCCCTCGCGCCTTCTCATGGGCCGAGAAGGTGATCGCCCGAATCATTCGCTCCCCCGCCTCCGCCATGCCTGAGCCTGATGCGCCGGTGACCTTACACCCCGACGGTTAACACTTACCACTAAGGAAGCAGGGGTTTAAGAACCGTAAAGGGCAGGCGACCTTCGGGGTGACCGGCGATTGTGCCGGGGGGCGCGGTCTGTTAGCCTGATGTGGATTGGATCGGATTGAAGCGGGAGCGTCCCATGCGTGCGGGTTCAGCCCTGGCGGCGGCAGCCGTGGTGATGGTCGGCATGGCTCAGGCCCAGGCGCAGACACCGGCGGCGGCTCCGGCGCCACCTCCGGCCTTCGATTGCGCCAAGGCCTATCTGCCGGTCGATTACGTCATCTGTTCCAGCCCCGATCTGCTGAAGATCAATGACGAGCTGTCCGTGGTGTGGCGCTCGCTGCGTGAGCGCTTAGGCGAGGCCGAACGCCAGACGGCGCTTGAGGCGCAGCGGCAGTGGATCAAGGATTATCCTCAGACCTGCGGCCTGACCGGCAAGGGTAAGCCGCCGGCCGACCGGATGGCCGCCGCGGTGCCCTGCGTCGCCAAGGAACTGCGCAGCCGCGGCGCCAAGCTGCGCATGCAATTGGCCGAGTTGCCCCCCGCCGTCGCCACGCCCACCAAGCCGACGCCGGTCGCCGCGGCGCCCAGCGGCGCCCGCTGGCAGGGCGAAGCCAATCCGGTGGCGGCTGACGGCAAGGCGGCGCGGCTGTCGATTCTCGATAAACAGGCCAAGTCGTATCAGGCCACCTTTACCGTGCGGGATAGCGGCGGTGCAAGCTGGACCTTGCACACCACCGCCCAGGCCGGCAGTGCCGCCGCAGTCTTCCCCGAAGACTTCCTGACCCCCCGTCAGGCCGGCCGCTACAGCTACGAGGTGCTGGTCGACCTGCAACCGGCGCTCAAGGGGACATTTCAGTTACCGTAATCAAGGATGCCGTCGACGGCGGCGCGAAGCCGTTCATCAAGGCGGCTGGGCGCTGACGACAGCCCCGGTATGATGCCGGGCGCCCTGACGGCAAGCATGGACCCATTCAGATTGGGGTCCGGCTCATCTCCGGAGCGTGGCTCGCGGGCCAGGATGCGTGACCCGTGGTCGCCATGAATGATGACCACCACTTGCGCCAAGGCGGGCAGATGGGCTCGCACGGTATTGAGCGCACACTGCATCTGGGCAGCATAAGAGGCGAAGTGACGCTGACGGATGACCGGATCTGTCATCGGGGTGTCCTGCTCAACCCATTCGGACACCGGCCGCTCGACCGGACGGCAGTCGGCATCCAGCGCATAGGGGTGATGCGGCAGCATGACATGGGCAAGGATCGCTGTCCCGGGCGGGGCCTCGGCGGCGCGCAGCATGGCTCGCTCAACGACCTCCCTGGCCTCCAGCGGCTGGGCGACAAAGCGCAATGATGGGGCTTGCCGGCCCAGCAGCGTCAGAGCGGCGTCGTTGATCAGACTGCCCGGCCGGGTCAGCATGGTCAGGGTGGCCACCGTCGCGGTTGCCGCATCCGCTTCAGCCAGCAGATCACGCGCCACTCGCCGCGTCGGGCGCGACAAAGCCGTTTCGCAGCGCGTCACCGCGGGGTGAGAGCACAGGTCGGGGGTCGCCCGATGGAACACCTCGAGGCGATAGCCGGCGCCCGCCAGACGATCGAAATAGCCGGCGAGCAGGTGCCCCAGACTGATCTCGGTGCGGTGCGACGGGGTGTAGGTCAGAGCGTCGACATGGAAGCCGTCGGCGACAAGGGCTTGGGCGGCCTCGGCCAGAGCCGGAGAGGGAGTCAGATCGGGGGTCACCGCCAGCGGTGCCTGCAGGCTGTCGAGCACCAGATGCAACAGCACCGGCCGGCGGGAGGGCGTCGATGCCGACGCCGACGGGGCCGACGGCGTCCCGGACAGCAGGGTTGCCGCGGCGGAGGCCAAGTAGAAGGTGGCGAACAGGATATGCGCCGGGCGTCCGGCGATGCGGACGAACACCAGCACCCCGACGACCAGCCCGGCGACCAGGAGTCCCAGAAGGGCCGCGGGCGACAGGATTGTGTGCCAGTCAACCGGCCATATCGCTTCGGCTATACCGCGCAACCCGAAGGTCGTATCGCAGAACAGCGCTATCACGACGGCTTGAATGGCAGCGGCGGCACGGTCGCCGACGGCGGCCACGGCGGCCAGCAGGGCCAGAAGGCCGACCACCACCAGGGCACCAGCCACCGACCGGTCGATGGGCGACAGGCCCAGCAGCATGGCCTGTTGCAGCACCGGCCCGCCGAACGCGCCGACACATCCCAGCGCAAGCAGCCTCCGTGGCGTCATGGACGTCTTTCATAGAACAGCAGGTGTCGGCCGCAGTGGGGCAGGATCAGTTCATCGACGATCTCGGCCCGTTGGCCGAGCCGGGCGCGCAACGCCTCGGGCGTGTAGCCGGCGAATTGAGACTTGTCACGCCAACGCAGCATACCCTCGATCATGGGATCGCCGTGCGGCACGAACTCAACGACACCGGCCGGGGCCAGGTCGACCAGCCAGTCGACAACGCGCTCAAGCGGCAGGTTGCGGCCGATCACCAGATGGTGCAGGACCGCCAGCGCCGTCACCATGTCGGCGCAACGGCGCCCGGCAATGCCGGTGCGTTCCTGCTGGTTCCAGCCGCCATCGGGCGAGGGATTGGCCATGTCGACCAGCAGCGGCAGGAAACTGCGCTGCTCGCGGTATGCCCGCTCATACGCCTGATTCAGGACGTCCGGATCGCTGTCGAAGCCGATGACCGTGCCGGCCCCGGCCTCCAGCGCAGTCACTGCGGCGTCACCACTGTTGCAGCCCAGATCCCACAGCATGGCCGGGGCAACCCGGCGGACGGCAGCGGCAACGAACGCCCTTTTGCGGGCATAATCGCCGTCGCCATAGACATTTTCCGTGGCATATCCGGTCCATCGACCGCCGGTCGGCTTGGCGCGAAGGCCGGCGATGGCATGGCGCAGTCCCCGCAGCATGGCCATCAGCGCCGTGCGCGGCAACGGGGGAGCCGCCCCGCGGGTCAGGCTGCGACCGCTCAGCAGGTGCGGCAGCACCACATGCTGCAATACGCCGCGGCGCAACCACCAGCGGCGGGGTAGCAGGCGCATCAGCGCATCGCCGGGAATGCCCTCTATGGCACCGCGATACCACGCGGCCGGCGACACTCCGAGCGCGGCCTGGAGCAGCAGCGGGTTGAGGAACTGCTCGCAGAACTGCCGATGGCCAATCCAGTACTCGCCCTCGCGGTAGCGCCGCAGCGACAGCAGATCAATGAATACCGGCCGGGCCCCCTGGAACTGAACATTGTAGGCGCTTCCGTCGATCAGGGTCGCCCCTTCGTCCAGGCAGGCGAGATGCAGATCAATATGCAGCAGCGCCGCCTGTTGCAGCGCGGCGAACGGCCATTCATAGGGGTAGCTGACGAAGGCCAGCCGGGGATGGCGAACCACATGGGCGAAGCCATCGCAGCCCTCGGGTGGCTTCACCTCTTCGGCGGACAACAGCAACCCTCGGTCGATCAACCGTCGCAGCGCTCCGGTCTCGTTCAGGAATAGCCAATGCTCTGCTGCCGGGGCGGTGATGGCCCGATATATCTCGCCATCAACGGAGAAAACAAAGCCGGCTGGATCGCGATAGGAGGCTGGGTCGATTTTCATCCCTGATCGTTCGACTTCTTGGAGTGCTGTCGCAGTCTGGCAAGAATATTTTGCCAGAATAGCCGGATCGCCACGACCATAGAGGCGATCAAGCCTATCAACGCCTGGACGGCGAAGCTGCCGGTCCCCGGATCGAGATAGGCCCAGGCATTCGTAGTCATAGCCAGAACTATCATGGCGGACAGAAAAACAACAGATAACCCATTCATTGTTTTGGCCTCCTGCACCCGGACGACGGAAAGGGCTACTGGCAATTTCTATACCGGATACTCGCGGATGGCGTCCATTACGATATCGTGCCGCGGTCGTCCACGGCACCGTCATTCCTGCTTTCCCCCACCAGACGATCGGTTACCATGCCGCCGAGTCCGTGGGGGAAGAAGGGCATGAGCGAACAGGCGAGTCTCCGGCCACAAAGCCGTTTACGGCCGCGCCTATGCTGGGCCGATGCGCTGCTGGGTGCAGTGGCAGCGATCACAGCGGCGGCCTTCTGGCTCAGCCTGGATTGGCCGTTGCAGCACGACGGCCCGCTGCTGCACTACGTCGCCTGGTCGATGGACCAGTTCGGCACGGTCCCCTATCGCGATATTTTTGAAACCAGCATGCCCGGCAGCTTCGCCTATCACTGGCTGATCGGCCGGCTGTTCGGCTGGGACTCCGCCGGCTTCAAGGTGGTGGATGTCGGTCTGCTGGCCGTGGTGAGCGTCGCCACGGTCCGGCTGCTGCTGCCGTTCGGCTGGCGGCCCGCGATGGCTGCGCCCATGCTGTTCATCATCACCTATCTGTGGCTCGGCCCGGACATGACCCTGCAACGCGACTATGTCGGGCTGATCCTGGTGGTGTGGGCGGTGCTGCTGGCAACACTGGGCGAGACGGAACGCGGGCGTCTGGCCGGGATCGGCCTGCTGTTTGGTCTGGCGGCGCTGATCAAGCCGCACCTGACCATCGGCCTGGGGCCGGTGGTGTGGTATCTGATGTGGCGTTGCCGCCATGCTGACCCGAGCGTGCGCTGGCGCGACGCGGCCAAGGCCGTGCTGCCGACCATCGGCGTTGTCGCCGCGCTGCCGGGACTGGTCGCGCTGGCGGTGCTGGGGGCGTTCGGAGCCTTGCCGGCCTTCTTCGAACTGCTGTTCGACTATCTGCCGCTGCATCTGCACCTGACCGGCGACCACCAGCCGATCGAGGGCGCCGAGCGCATCTCTCATCTGGTCATGAGCACAGTGCATATGCGCGGCCTGTGGGTCGGCATCCCCGCCGCGGTTGCCGGCTATTTCGTCATTGAGGCCGCCACCACGCCGGACAGCGAGCCGCGGGCGCGGCTGTACCTGTTGGCGGCGCTGGCCGGAGTCTATCTGGTCTATCCGTCATTCGCCGGACAGTTCTTCTTTTATCACTGGGCGCCATACCAGTTCTTTCTGGTGACCCTGGCGGCGCTGCCGTTCGCCGCTACTCCGGCGGCGGGCCTCGACGCGCGGCGCTATGGCCTGGGGTTCCTGGCATTGGCTTTGGTGGTGGTGTTGATCCGTCCCAACCAGTACATGGTGGAACAGACCATCGGCAACGGCGTGCCCTCGCCCAAGGCGGGCGCCGTCGACCGCATGGAAGCCGCTCTGCGCGACCACCTGAAGCCCGGCGATACGGTGCAGCCGCTCGACTGGACCGGCGGCGCCGTCCAGGCTCTGTTGCGGACAGAGACCCGCCTGGCGACACGCTTCCTGTACGACTATCACTTTTATCACCACATCGACCGCCCGTTCATCGCCACCTTGCGCGCCCGCTTCATGGGTGAACTGGAGCGGGCGGCGCCGCGGCTGGTGCTCGATGTCATCGCGAAGCCGCGCGTCAGCGGCGCCAACACCACCGACCGTTTCCCTGAACTGCAAACCTATCTGGCGGCTCATTACCGGGTGGTGGCGGAGGATCGGGCGTTCCGACTGCTGGAGCGGAAATAGGCGTGTATTACCGACGAGCCTGAAGGCTCATCGACGCCCTCGCCGGGCGCGCTCCGCGCTTGGCCGCGGCCTCAATGGCCGCTGGAGGACCGGCGCACCGGTTCGAGCATGTGTCAAACGTTTCGCTCGCCGGTATATCACAGCGGCAGCCGCAGCCGCACCCGCAGGCCGGTCAGGGGCGAATCCTCCAGCCAGATTTCGCCGCCATGGGCCCGCACCAGATCGCGGGCGATGGTCAGGCCCAGGCCGACGCCGCCGGTCTGCGGATTGCGCGAGTCCTCCAATCGGACGAAGGCCTTGAATACCGCATCGCGCTGATTGGCGGGAATGCCGGGACCGTCGTCGTCAACGGTGATCTCGACCCCGTCGCCGCGCCGCGTCGCCCCCACCTCGACCCGTGAGCCGTGGCGGATGGCGTTGCCGATCAGATTGGCCATGCACCGGGCAATCGCATGGGGGCGGAGCGGTAACAGCAGATCATCCTCGCAGTGCAGCGTGACGGTAACCTCGGTGCCGCGGCGGCAGCGGGCCACCACGTCTTCCAGCAGAGCGCACAGGTCGGCACCGTCCTCGACGGACTCACTCCCCTCGCCGCGGGCAAAGGCCAGATAGCCGTCGACCATGCGCTCCATCTCGGCGACATCCTCGCGCAGATCGGCGGTGCCATCGGTCTCGGGCATCATCGCCAGTTGCAGCTTCATGCGGGTCAGCGGCGTGCGCAGATCGTGCGAGATGCCGGCCAGCATCTGAGTCCGCTGCCCCACATAGCGGCGGATACGGGCGCGCATCTGGAGGAAGGCCGCCGCCGCCTGACGCACTTCGCGGGCGCCCTCGGGCTTGAAGTCGGGCACATCGCGGCCCTTGCCGAACGACTCGGCGGCGGCCGCCAGACGGCGCACCGAACGCACCTGATTGCGCATGAACATCATCGCCACGCCCAGCAGCAGCACCGACGACAAGACCATCCACAGGGTGAACACGGTGGTGGTGGAACTGTCGACCCGCTTGCGCGGCGCTTCCACCTGGAGCAGGCCGACATCGGTCAGTACCCAGATCTGGACCTCACGATCGCTCGGTCCGGACAGCGCGGCGATGAACGGCACGCGCAGATGCTGTTGCATCTCACGGACCAGTTGGCGTTCCGTGAAGGAATGCTCATGCCGTCGCGCCATCTCCGGCAAGGCATTGGCGGAGACAAGGGACGCGTCGAGGCCGTGGCTGCGGGCGATCGCCAGAATATCGGTCTGCTGATCGCGCGACGGATACAGCCGCAGCAGATCAATCAGGATTTCGATCTCGGCAACGAAAGTGCCGGTCAGGCGACCGGTTACCCGTTCCCAGTGATTGGCCCAGAACACATAGGCCAGAATCCCTTGCGCCAGCACCAGCGGCGTGACGACAATCAGGAAGGAGCGCCCGAGCAGGCCGCGCGGCAGCAGGTATTTCAGCAACGCTACTCTCCGAAGACGAAAGCAACGGCCGCCAGAAACCGTTCCGTTTCCAAGCCCGTCATGCCCGGACTTGATCCGGGCATCCACGTCTCTCCGCCGCTCAAATGCTCAACTGGCGGCACTACGTGGATGCCCGGGACAAGCCCGGGCATGACGAAAAATGATTCGGTTATTCCGTTCGACTCCCAACGGGCATCCCCCACGTCACGCGTGCTGTGCCACCTTGGTGTCTTCCGGATCGCGCAGGGCGTAGCCGCGCCCCCATACGGTATCAATATAGCTGTCGCCACCAGTGGCCTGGGCGACCTTCTTGCGCAGTTTGCAGATGAAAACGTCGATGATCTTCAGTTCCGGCTCGTCCATCCCGCCATAGAGATGGTTGAGGAACTGTTCCTTGGTCAGGGTCTGGCCCTTGCGCAGCGACAGCAGTTCCAGAATGCCGTATTCCTTGCCGGTCAGGTGCAGGGACTCGCCGTCCACCTCGGCGGTGCGGGCATCCAGGTTGACGGTCAGCCGGCCGGTACGGATCACCGACTGAGCATGGCCCTGGCTGCGCCGCACGATGGCTTGGATGCGGGCGACCAGTTCGGCGCGGTCGAACGGCTTGGTGACGTAGTCATCGGCGCCGAAGCCGAAGCCCTTCACCTTCTTATCCGGCTCGGTCAGGCCGGAGAGGATGAGCACCGGAGTCTCGACCTTGGAGGCACGCAAATGGCGCAAAACCTCCAGCCCATCCATGTCGGGCAGCATCAGATCGAGCAGAATGATGTCGTAGTCGTAGAGTTTGCCGATCTCGAGGCCGTCCTCGCCAAGGGTCGTCGAGTCGACCACCATGCCCTCGGCCCGTAGCATCTTTTCGACACCTTTGGCGACCAGGGCATCATCTTCTACTACCAGCACCCGCATTGGACTATCTCTTTGTATTGATGTCGTGGTAACCATAACGGGGTAACAGAGCATCGAGCAAGCCGAGTCACCCCATTCGCCCCGGTTCTTTAGCGGTAGTTAACCTTGGTTGAGCGATCCTGATGTTAACCTACATTAACATGGATCGCGGAGGAATGCCTTGTCCTTTCTCGAGCGCACCCTGCTGCCGGAAATTGATCGTGTCCCCAGTCAGCGGCTATACGGCCGTGTGACCGCCGTTCAGGGCATGCTGGTCGAAGCGGGAGGAGTGCAGCGGTCGCTGTCGCTGGGCGACGTCTGCCGCATACAGGCGCGTGGTGGCCGGAGCGTGCCCTGCGAGGTGGTCGGCTTCCGCAATGGCAAGGCCCTGCTGATGCCGTTCTCGGCGCTCGACGGAGTCGGGCTGAACTGCCGAGTCGAGGTCGAGCAGGCAGAGCCGGTGCTCTATCCCGATCTGTCATGGCTGGGCCGGGTCATCAATGGCATGGGCGAGCCGGTCGACGGCAAGGGGCCGCTGGTCAAGGGCGTGGTCGCCTATCCCATCCACAACCGGCCGCCGCCGGCCCATTCGCGGCAACGGGTGGGCGGCAAGATTGATCTGGGCGTGCGGGCGATGAACGCCTTTCTGACCTGCTGCCGCGGCCAGCGCATGGGCATCTTCGCCGGCTCGGGCGTCGGCAAGTCGTCGCTGCTGTCGATGATGGCGCGCTACACCTCGGCCGAGGTCAGCGTCGTCGGCCTGATCGGCGAGCGTGGTCGCGAGGCCCGTGAATTCATCGAGGACGATCTGGGCGAGGCGGGCATGGCGCGCAGCGTCATCATCGTCTCGACCTCGGACGAAAGCGCCCTGATGCGGCGTCAGGCGGCCTATCTGACCCTGGCGGTGGCGGAGTTCTTCCGCGACCAGAACAAGGATGTGCTGTGCCTGATGGATTCGGTGACCCGCTTCGCCATGGCCCAGCGTGAAATCAGCCTGGCGGCCGGCGAGCCGCCGGCGCAGAAAGGCTACACCCCCACCGTGTTCGCCGAACTGCCCAAGCTGCTGGAACGGGCCGGGCCGGGCACCGACCGCGGGTCGATCACCGGCCTGTTCACTGTGCTGGTCGATGCCGACGACCATAATGAACCTATCGCCGACGCGGTGCGCGGCATCCTCGACGGCCATGTGGTGCTCGACCGGGCCATTGCCGAACGCGGCCGCTATCCGGCCATCAACGTGCTGCGCAGCGTCTCGCGAACCATGCCGGCCTGCAACTCGGCCGACGAGAATACCCTGATCGGCCGCGCCCGCCGGCTGCTGTCGACCTATGAGGACATGGCCGAGCTGATCCGCCTGGGCGCCTATCGCCGTGGCACCGATCCGGCGGTCGACGAGGCGATCCATTATTATCCGGCGATCGAAGCCTTCCTTGGCCAGAAGAAGGTCGAACCCACCACCCTGGCGGAATCCTATGCCCAGTTGGCCCAGGTGCTGGCCGCCCCGGGCCGCAAATAGGCCGCTGAGCAATGGGAAAAGATCTGCACACCCTGATTCGCCTGGGCAAATGGAACGTCGACGAGAAGCGCCGCGCCCTGGGAGCCCTGCATACCCGCGAAGAACAGACCATCGCCGTCCTGCGCGACATGGATGCCCGGCTGGCCGCCGAGCAGGCCAACCTTAAAAGCAATATGGCGACGGCGGTAACCTGGGCGGCGTATTACGAACACCACCGCCAGCAGCGCGACAACACCACCCGCCTGTTGGTCGAACTGCGCCAGCAGATCGAATTGGCCCGTGACGAATTGGGCGAGGCCTTTCGCGAACTCAAATCCTTTGAAACCGCCCAGGCCGGCCGTGATCGCCGTGATCGCGACGAACGTGATCGCAAGGAGCGCATTTTCCTGGACGAAATCGGCCTCCAGGGCTATCGGCGTCGTCAAGGCGAAGGATAGCCCCGTCAGCCCGGTATGGCGCGACGCGGATAATGCAGAATCACCCACAGCGCGTGAACGACTCCGGGTACATATCCTAATAAGGTCAGCAGTAAATTCAGCCAGAAGTGTCCACCGAGGCCCACCTGGAGAAAGACCCCCAAAGGTGGAATAATAATGGCGACAATGATCCGAATCACGTCCATGGTCATATCCATCGGCTTGAAGCGACGGATATCGAACACTTCTTGGACGCCAGGGTTCACGTCCCATACAAAGGGTATACGTGTCCCTATTACCCCAGATGAATTCCCTGACGGGGCACAACAGGGCAGTATCATCTGGTCGGCAAGGTCGGGTATGGGAACGTGCAGACCACTCATCACATCAAGAGCGCGACCGGAACCAGGACCGCCAGTCGAGATTGGCATCCGGCCCGTATCGGTCAAGGCGGAGGGCTACCCGGATTGATTGCCGTTGTCGAAGACGAAGCGATTGTTCTCGTCGGCTACCAGATGCTGTTCGAAAGCTGGGGCTATGACGTCATCGCTGCCAGCTCGGCCGATGAGGCTCTGGATCAGTTGCGCCATCGCCAGCAGGCTCCCGACGTCATTGTCGCCGACTACCGGCTCAAGAACGGCCGCACCGGCGTCGATGCCATTCGCTCCATCCAGGCCGAGTTCAACGCGGCAATCCCCGGCATCCTGGTGACCGGCGACACCGGCGCCGACCGGTTGCGCGAGGCGGCTGCCAGCGGCTTGCCGATCCTGCACAAGCCGGTCAACGGCAACCAGTTGCACGACCTGATCGAACGTGCCCTGGCCACCGCGCGGCAATAGCGGGCTTGGGGAGCGTCGGCTCCCAGGCCTTATACCGATGAGCCTGAAGGCTCATCCATGCCCTCGCCGGGCGCGCTCCGCGCTTGGCCGCGGCCTCAATGGCCGCTTACCGGCGCACCGGTTCGAGCATGTGTCAAACATTCTGCTCGCCGGTATTACCCCACCTTCAGCAACTGGTCCAACAGGCGTCCCTGATACAGCGAGATGCCGAATTGCTGGCCGAAGCGCAGAGCATGTTCGCTGTCGCAATGGCACAGGATCATACGGTCGGCACCGCAGCGCATCACCACGCCTTGCAGCAAGGTGTGATGGTCGGCGTCGTATTCTTCCACCAGCTCCGATGACCAGGCGATCTTGAACAGATCGAAATTCAGATCCTGGAGGCGGAAATAGGGCATGGTGAACGGCGACAGGCCGTCGAGGCACAGTCGATAGCCCTTGCGGCGAACGCCGTCGGCCACCGCCAGGAAGGTGGCGAGATCGCCCATCACATCCACGGCCGGCAACTCGAAGATGATGCTGCGGCGTTGTGTGTCGCTCAGCACCGCGTCGAATGCGGCGAATTCCCGGGACACCAGGGTGCCGACATTGGCGTTGAGGGTGAAATTGGCCGTCGGCAGAAACTGCATTTGCCGCGTCATGAAGCGCAGCACGCTCTTGTCCAGGGCCTGCAAGGCGTATTGGAACAGGTAGCGATCACCGGTCAGGCCGATGCCGTCGGGTAATTGCCGTTCCAGATCGGCGATCGACACATACAGTTCGTGAATGAGCACCTGCGACGGCTGTTCGCGGCCGATGCGATAGATCGGCTGGCGGCGGATCAGCGGTGCCAGGTCGGTGGTGGCCAGAAGCTTGATGAATTCGGGCAGGACATCCACCAGCGATCCGGCTTCGACGGGGCGCGGCATCTCGGCCTCCGGTTCGGCCTGCAACTCGGAGGAGGAGGAGGGGGGAGTGGTGGTGGCGGCGGGCGACTCGGTAGGATCGGGCTGGTAGCGCTCCAGCACCCGGGTGGCATATTCGACGAAACGATCCGATTCCAGTTCCAGGTCGTGCCAGTCGGCGAACGAGCCGGTGATATCGTCGTCACCGCCAACGTTGAACAGCAGGCGGATCTTGTATACCGCGTCCTTGACGGCCGGCTCACCGGGCGGCCCCTGATACCCGAATACCAGATCGCGATTGCTCAGGATGAACAGCCGGCCCTGGAACCGCGCCACCAGATCGCGGAACATGTTCACGGCGTACAGGTAATTGTCATAGTTGAAGCCGGCGGCTCGCGACAGCTTGACCGCCACCACGGTCACCTTGTTGCGGCTGCCGCGCATCTCCCGGGCGTAGTCGAGCAAGGCGAGTTCATGATTGACCTTGCGGATCGACTTGCGGATTTTTGCGGTGTTCGCGGTCTTGGTTCCGAACATGCGCGACCCCCTGGTGTCCTGCCTGAGACGGTACAGGACCACACCGATTCGGTCCAGAGGATCGGCCAAGTTTCGCCTTGGAGCGTGATCCGATCACGCTCCAGCCGCCATTGCGGCGGCACCTGAGCGCGGAGCGCGCCCGGCGAGGGCTGAACCATAAGTGTTTTTCGACTTGGTCGGAAAACGCTCATGGCACAGCGGCGGCAGCCTGGGGCATCGGCAGCGGATGACGTGGCTTGGTGTAGATGCTGCGCAGCGCCTGCACATAGGCGGTGGTTTCGGCATAGGGCGGCACGCCGTGGTATTTGTCCACGGCCCCCTCCCCGGCGTTGTAGGCGGCCGCGGCCAGGGCCACGTCGCCGTTGTAGCGCTCCAGCAGGAACCGCAGATAGGCCGCTCCGCCGGACAGGTTCTGCGCCGCGTCCCATGGATTGACCACACCGAAGCGCTGCGCCGTGCCCGGCATCAGCTGCATCAGCCCCATCGCTCCCATGGGTGACAGGGCGCGCGGATCGAAGGCCGATTCGATGCGCATGATCGCCAGGACCAGGGCGGGATCGAGCGCCTGACGGGCTGCCACCTCGTGGACCATCGCGACGATTTCCGGTGGTGGCTCGGCACGCGGCACCAGTTTACCGATGCCGTGACAGGTCGGGCTGGGCAGACGGGCGCCGACATCGGGGATCAGGGCGGCGGCATTGCGCTTGCCCAACTGCACGGCGCGGCGCAACCAGGCCGCCCCCATCACCGCGCTGCGGCGCACGCCGCGCCCGGCCAGATAGAGGCGTCCGAGAGCGAAGGCCGCTTCGGCATCGCCGGACTCGGCTGCCGCGCAATACAGGGCGGCGGCACGGCGCGGTGCATAGACCCCGCGGCTGCCCAATTCCAGTTGGCGCACTCCGCGGATACCGCTGCCGGCCTGGGCGTCTGTCGTCCACAGGGCCGAAACCAGCACCGCGGAACTGATCAGGAGAAAGGTCTTGACGAATATCATAGGCTACTTTGGCCATAGCAACGACCAAGCGGCAAGCAGGCATGGGGATGAGGCGACCGCTACACGTCCGGTCGAGGCGGTTTGACCGTCTGGTGCGATTCGTCAGTCGTAGTCGTAGCTTCGTCCGCGGCTGCCGCTGAATCGCTGGAGCCAGATTGCCGTGCGGGCCTTGGTCTGGTCCAAAGCCCGCGCCACCTGGGGAAAGCGGTGGCGCAACCGCTGCAACAGCCGCTCGGCCCAGGGTTGTTCGGTGGCCAGGATGGAAAAGCCGATGGCCAGGAACAGCACGCCCTGGAGAATCGGCAGAAACAGCCCGGCAACGCCGAGCACGATGAAGGCCCAGCCGGCGGAAATCTTTGCAAGACGTCTGATGCGGGCGCGAATGGCGATTCTCCCGTCGAGTGTCTGTCACCAGAGTAGGGCGTTCGGGCAAAAAATCCAGCCTCATGGCGCCCAGGCGGGTAAAACCCACCCCACGGGGCAGGAAAACTCACCATCCGCGACAATATGACACTTCCATTTCGCGATGTCGCCGGAGTAAAATCCTTGCATGCCGATCGCCCGAAAACGCCTCGTCGAGCAAGCCATCCTGGCACTCGCACCCGATATCCCGGTCAAGGATCTGGCCTCGGTCGCCTCTCATGCCCTGCATACCGAGGCGTTTCGCCGCGCTGTGCCGGAAACGGCGGCGTGGCTGTCGCTGGTGTCCTATGTCCGGCACAATTTCACCCAGTACGATGCCATGCTGAACGATGGCTACGACCGCGAGGCCGCCCGTCATTTCTGCCTGGAGCCGACCAACGAGTGTCTGCGCGGCTGGGGCGCGCGACGTCTGGTGTCGGATGCGCCGGACGATGACGGTCCGCAGGATGGCAGAACCTGATAAGAAACCGCCCTCGCCGGGCGCGCTCCGCGCTTGGCCGCCGCCTCAATGGCGGCTGGTTTCATCCCGGCTCCAAGGCCGGTGGCGAACCAGGGCGTGCTCGCGGTGTCGGCCGAACCACGGCCAACCCCTTGACCAACGGCTGACTTCTCCCCATTCCTCTGCTACTGTCCACCGTCGATCCTCTACCATTGGGCAAGCATGAGCAGCGAGAAACTCTGGCACGGCACGACCATCCTTTCCGTGCGCAAGTCCGGCCGCGTGGTTATCGCCGGTGACGGCCAGGTCACCCTTGGTCAGACGGTCATCAAATCCAACGCGCGCAAGGTGCGCCGAATCGGTGACGGCTCGATCGTCGCCGGCTTCGCCGGTGCCACTGCCGACGCCTTCACCCTGTTCGAGCGCCTGGAAGCCAAGCTGGAGCAGCATCCCGGCCAATTGGCGCGGGCCTGCGTCGAATTGGCCAAGGACTGGCGCACCGATCGCTATCTGCGCCGGCTCGAGGCGATGATGGCGGTGGCCGACCGCGACGTGTCGCTGGTGCTGACCGGCACCGGCGACGTGCTGGAGCCCGAAGACGGCTTGATCGGCATCGGTTCGGGCGGCAACTATGCCCTGTCGGCGGCGCGGGCGCTGATCGACATCGACGGCCTGGATGCCGAGGCGATTGCCCGCAAGGCGATGAAGATCGCCGCCGACATCTGCGTCTATACGAATGGCAACCTGGTGGTGGAAAGCCTGTAACATGACTGCCTTTTCCCCCCGCGAAATCGTCTCGGAGCTTGACCGCTTCATCGTCGGCCAACACGACGCCAAGCGCGCCGTCGCCATCGCCCTGCGCAACCGTTGGCGCCGCCAGCAGGTGCCCGAGCCGTTGCGCGAAGAGGTGTTGCCGAAGAACATCCTGATGATCGGCCCGACCGGTGTCGGCAAGACCGAGATCGCCCGCCGACTCGCCCGTCTGGCCCAGGCACCGTTCATCAAGGTCGAGGCCACCAAGTTCACCGAGGTCGGCTATGTCGGCCGCGATGTCGAACAGATCGTGCGCGATCTGGTCGAGGTCTCGATCAGCATGAGCCGCGAGCGTCTGCGCAAGCAGGTTCAGGCCAAGGCCGAAGCCGCCGCCGAGGAGCGGGTGCTCGATGCCCTGGTCGGCAACACCGCCAGCGCCGAGACTCGCCAGAAGTTCCGCAAGATGCTGCGCGAAGGCCAGCTCAACGACCGCGAAATCGAGGTCCAGGTCAATGACGGCGGCGGCGGTGCCGGCGGCCTGCCCATGTTCGATATCCCCGGCATGCCCGGCGCCCAGATGGGCATGCTCAACCTGTCCGACATGCTGGGCAAGGCGTTCGGCAACCGCACCAAGCCGCGCCGCCTGACGGTCGGCGAATCGCACGAGGTGCTGCTGGACGAGGAAGCCGACCGGCTGCTCGACCAGGATATGGTTGTCAAGGATGCCATTTCCGCCGTCGAGAACAACGGCATCGTCTTTCTCGACGAAATCGACAAGATCTGTGCCCGCTCCGGCGAATGGAAGGGCGGCGACGTCTCGCGCGAGGGCGTGCAGCGCGACCTGCTGCCGCTGATCGAGGGCACCACGGTGGCCACCAAGCATGGCCCGGTCAAAACCGACCATGTGCTGTTCATCGCCTCGGGCGCCTTCCATCTGGCCAAGCCGTCCGATCTGCTGCCCGAGTTGCAGGGCCGCCTGCCCATCCGGGTTGAGCTGAAGGCGCTGACCCGCGACGACTTCGTGCGCATCCTCACCGAGCCGGAAGCCAGCCTGATCAAGCAGTACAAGGCGCTGCTGGCCACCGAGGAGGTGACGCTGGACTTCACCGACGAGGCAATTTCCGCCATCGCCGATCTGGCCGCCGAGATCAACCGCGGCGTCGAGAATATTGGCGCCCGGCGCCTGCATACGGTGCTGGAGCGGCTGCTGGAAGATATCAGCTTCACCGCCACCGACCGCCCCGGCACGACCGTTTCGATCACGCCTGAACTGGTGCGCGAGACGGTGGGGGAATTGGCCAAGAACACCGACCTGTCGAAGTTCATTCTGTAGGTGTCGCGAACGGAAGGAAATGCCGTCCGACCCGCATTGGAGGTGATGCATGGCCCGCGCCGGAAGATCGCCCTTCCATAGCGATTCGCGGGGGTGACCCCTTCCATGTGGCGGGCGCCCCCGCGAATGGCGGTACCATGGTCGGCCGGGCGGGTCGCGGCGCTGATGGTTCTCGGCCTGGCTGTGGTGGTGGTGACCCATCTGGCTGCCACCTATGACAAGGCGATCCGGGATGCCGGGGCCCTGGTCTCGGCCTTGGCCAACTCCGTCGAACAGACCATCGGCGGCAGTATCCGCGGCCTCGACAGCCTGCTGGAAGAGGTGTCGGCGGCCGTCGAGGCCGGCAGCGACCGCAACGGCAAGTTCTCCGAAGACCTGCTGTACCGACTGCCCGCCTTTCCCGAACTGCATTACATCGGCGTGGTCGATGCCAACGGCCTGATGCGCCCACAGACATGGCCGGATATCGGCATCCCCCCGCCCGGCCAGGACGTTTCGGATCGGTATTATTTCCGGGCACAACAGGCCGCCGACGGCGGCGACCGGCTGGTGGTCGGCGAGCCCGTGGTCGGCCGGGTGACGCGAGGGCGCACGCTCCACCTGTCGCGACCGTTGCGCGACGCGGCCGGACAGTTTGCCGGTGCCGTCGTCGGCGCTCTCAATCCCGACGTCTACGCCGAGCCCCTGCGGTCAGTGCGCAGCGACGACAGCATGGCCTGCGCCGTCATCAGCCTCCAGGGCCGCATTCTGGTGCACGCCCTGGCGCAAGAGCAGCGGTTTGGCGCGGACATCTCCGACTCCGACCTGTTTACCGTCCATATCCCGAGCGCGCCGACCGGCGTCGCTCAGGTGACCATGGACAATGTCGACACGCTGCTGGGCTACCGCGTGCTGCGGGACAAGCCGTTGGTCGCCGCCTGCGGCCTGCCGCGCTCCCGGGTGTTGAGCGATTGGTACCGGCTGGCGGTGCTGGAGAGCTTGCTGGCGCTGACGTTTTCCCTGGCGATCCTGTTGTGGGCGCGTCAGATCGACGACCGTCGCGACCAACTGCGCCAGCACGATGCCACTCTGAAGCGGGCCGTCGAAGAAAGGACCGCTCAGTTGGCCGAGGCGCGCCAGTTGGCCGAACGCAACGGCGACCGCCTGGCCAGCCTGAATCTTGAACTCAAGCGTCTGACGATGGTCGCCGCTCATCACCTGCAAGAGCCGATTCGCTCGGTGGTGAGCTTTTCCCAGCTCACCCGCCGCCATCTGCGCGACCTGGACCAGGACACGGCGAGTGAATTGGCAGGTATCGAGGCGGACGGGACGGGCATTAAGACGGTGCTCAGCCATTTCCAGGAACATGTATTTGCCCTGGAGAATGCCTCGGATATCACTCCCATAGAGTGCGATCTGGTGGTTCGGCTTGCGGCGAACCGGGTACGCCAGACGCATCCGCGCACCATGCCGAACGTGGTGCTCGAGCCGTTGCCGAGCCTGTCGCTGCCAGCCGGGATCATCCATCAGATCTTTTCGGATCTGTTCGCCCTGGCGGCGCGGTGCGGCGCCCCCGGCATGACCGGGACGCTGACCATCGGAGCCGAACACAGCGGCGCCGCGTGGCTGTTCCGCGTCACCGACGACCGGGTTCGCCCGCACGGCAGCGGCGCCACCATCGAGCCGTTTACCAATGTGGCCGCGGCGCTGCTGGCGCAACAGGACACCGCCGCCTGCTGGGCCGTTATCGAATCGCTGGGTGGGAAGATCTGGGCCGAACCGTCTGATCGCGGCGGCTGCATCTGTTTCTCGCTGGCCGGATGGAGCGAAAAACCCGAGGAGGTCGCGCCGGTGCCGGTCGGAGGGCCCAGTGTCGGCGTGACCGGATCGAACATGGTCGCCCGCGGCATCGCCGCAGCGATGATTGCCGGGCTGGTCTCCGGCGGTGCGCTGCAATTGAAGCAGGACCACGATTCGGCGATCCGCGCCGCCGAAGTGCTGACCGCGGCCATGGTCAACACCATCGAGCAGCATATGGGCGCCAGCATCCGCAGCATCGACAGCCTGCTCAGCGAAGTGGCGCTGGCGGTCGAACTTGAGCGCCACCGGACACCGCAATTCACGCAGCGCATCCTTGCCCGCCTGCGGGAATTCCCGGAAATCCGCATGGTGGCGACGGTCAACGGCCATGGCCTGATGCTGCCGGGCTCCTGGCCGGACAGTGCCGAGGCTGTGCCGGGCGTCGACGTGTCCGAGCGCGGCTATTTCCGTCAGCAGATCGACGCAGGCGGGTCGGCCCGGCTGATGGTCGGCCTCCCCTTGACCGGACGGGAGGCCAAGGAACGGACCGTCCCCTTGACGCGCCCGCTGCGGGATCATGACGGGCGATTCGCCGGTCTGGTCCTGGCGGCGATCAACCCCGATATCCATGCCGAATTCCTCGAATCCCTGCTGCTCGACGAACAGGGCGCCTCGGCCGTCATCGGCCTGGACGGGCGCATGCTGGCCCGGGCGCCGGCCCATGCCGAGAAATTCGGCATCAACATCGCCAACAGCGATCTTTTCACCATCTGGCTGCCCCGCGCCGCCTCGGGCATCGCGCCGTTGATTTCCAAGGCCGACGGCAATGATAAATTTGTCGGCTACAAGATCGTCCGCGATTACCCGCTGGTGGTCACCTCGGCCATCTCGCGGGGCAAGGCCTTGCAGGACTGGTACCGCATGGCCCGCGTCGAGGCCTGGGGCGTCGCCGGGATCTCCCTGATCATCTTCCTGTGGGCCTGGCAGTCCGACCGGCAAGGCCGCCACTTGCGCCGCCGTCTCGCCGATCTCGAACGGGTGGTCGACGAACGCACCGCCGATCTGGCCGTGGCCAACCAGACTGCAACCGATCGCGCCGTCGGTCTCGCCCGTGTCAACGAGGCGCTGCGCCACCTGTCGGAACTGGCGACCTGCCAGCTTGGCGGGCCGGCCCGGGCGATCGCCGTCCGGTCGCAGCGCTTGGCGGACCTCCTGCACGGCAAGGGGAGCGATGCCGAGGCCCTGGTCGAGTTCATCCGCTCGGCCAGTCTGCATCTCACCGCGCTGATCCGCGATTTCCAGCGCTATTCGACGGTCTGCGCCAACAGCCCGAACGCCCTGCCGGTTTCAGCCAAAGCCATTGCCGAGGATGCGGCCTGTCTGGTGCTGTCGGCCGCCGGGCACGACCGCGCCCATGTGGACATCGCCCATCTGCCCACCGTGATGGCCGATAGCGCCATGCTGCAAGAGGTGTTTCTACAGTTGTTCACCAACGCCGTGCGCCATCGCGGCGAGCGGCTGGCCGTGACCATCCACGTTCGAGCCCGGCCGGATACCGATGCATGGACCTTTTCGGTGGCCGACGACGGCCCGGGGATCACGCCGGAAATCCGCGACCGGGTTCTGCAAGTGTTTGAAACCGTGCACGGCCGCGCGCCGGGCTCCACCGGCCTGGGCCTGCCGTTGTGCCGGATCATCATCCAGGCCCATGGCGGCCGCATCTGGCTGGAGTCCAACGAAACGGGAACCGTGGTCTATTTCACGCTGCCGCACGCCCCGGAGGGGCGAGTCACCAGCCGATAGCCGCCGGGCTCTGTCACCAGCAATTGAACATTGGCGGGGTCCGGTTCGATCTTCTGGCGCAGCCGGTAGATGTGGGTCTCGAGCGTATGGGTCGACACCCCCGACGCGTAGCCCCACACCTCGTTCAGCAGCACCTCGCGGCTGATCACGTCGCCGGCGCGATGAAGGAATTTCAGGATCGCCACTTCTTTTTCAGTCAGGCGAACCTTCTTGCGGCCATCGGTCAGCGACTTGGCGCCGGGCCGGAACGAATAGGGGCCGATGCGCAGGGCCAGGGCATCCGAATGTTCATGCTGCCGCAGATGGGCGCGCAGCCGGGTCAGCAGGATGCCCAGCCGGAACGGTTTGGCGATGCTGTCGGTGGCGCCCGAATCATCGCCGGCCTCGCCGTCGTCGTTCATGGTCGTGAGCAGGATGATCGGCACGGCAATACCAGCCGCGCGCAAGGCGCGGCACACCGTCCGGCCGTCGCCATCGGGCAGGCCAACGTCCAGCAGGATGGCATCCACCGGCGTCGCCGCGACCATGCTTTGCGCCGTCTGGCCATCTCCGGCCTCAAGCACGGTGAAGCCTTCGCTGGCCAGTCGTTCCTTCAGCGACTGGCGCAACAGGGTGTCGTCATCGACCAGAAGGATCGTCTCGGAGGTCATGCTCTGCGTTCTGTTCGTGCTGGCACAGGGGCCCGGGCCGCGTGCTATCCTATATAAGGGGAAGCGCGGCGGACCATAGCCGAATTCGCAGCCCCTCGTTTGCCATCCCGGAGGAAAGCGTCTATGGTGCCGCCCTCCGGCTGTTATAGAGTTGTCTGGTCCCATGAGCCCTTTGAGCGTCACGCCCACTCCCATTCCTCCTACGCCGCCCAGCCTGCTGGCGGTGGACCGGGCGGTGGCCGAGTTGCGGCGCGGCGGATTCGTCGTCGTCCGCCCCAGCTCCGGCACCACCATGGTCGTGCAGGCGGCCGAGGCGGTCACCACCGAGAGTCTGGCCCGGCTGGCCCAACTGGCTGGCGCGGCGCCGGTGCTGGCGGTGACCGGTCGGCGGGCCGCGGTACTGGGATTGGCCGAGGCCGGCCCGACCGCTGTTCAGGTGACGCGGGACGGCGGGCTTGAGGCCACCGATATCAAGCGCATGGCCGACCCTTGCGTCAGCGCCGAGGGACCGTTGCCGGCCGGCCTGGCGGCCGTCGCCGTGGCCCCCGAATCCGGTCTGGGCGGCGCCGTCGCTCTGGCCAAGCTGGCCCGCCTGCTGCCTGCCGCGGTGGCGGCACCGCTGAGCGGAGACATTCGGGCACTGGTCGAACGCCATGATCTGCTGACCGCCGCGGTCGACGAGATCGCCGCCTATCAGCACAACGCCGCGCTGACCCTGCGGCCGATATCCGAGGCGCGGGTGCCGCTGGTGGCAGCCGAGAACACCCGTATCATCGCCTTCCGTCCTTCCGATGGCGGTATCGAGCATCTGGCGATCATCATCGGCGATCCCGATCCCGCCCGGCCGGTGCTGGCCCGGCTGCATTCCGAATGCTTCACCGGCGACCTGCTGGGGTCGTTGCGCTGCGACTGCGGCGACCAGTTGCGCGGCGCCATCGCCGAAATCGCCCAGGACGGCAGCGGCGTGCTGCTGTATCTGGCACAGGAAGGCCGCGGCATCGGTCTGGTCAACAAGCTGCGCGCCTATCGCTTGCAGGACCAGGGCTTTGACACCCTGGAGGCCAACGAGCAACTGGGCTTCGACGATGACGAACGGCTCTACCAGCCGGCGGCCGAGATGCTGCGGCTGCTGGGCATCAATCAGGTGCGGCTGCTGACCAACAATCCGTGGAAGGTGGCGCAGTTGTCCCGCCACGGCATCACCGTCACCGAGCGGGTGCCGCATATCTTTCCAGCCAATGATCATAACGAAACCTATCTGCGCACCAAGGCGACGCGCAGCGGCCATCTGTTCTAGCCATGGCACCGCGCCCCTCTGCCAATCCCGAGATTGTTCAGGCCCTGGCCGTTGCCAACCGGGCCTATGCCGCCGGCCGGCTGGGCGAGGCGGAAGCCCTGTACCGCCGTATCCTGATGGTCGAGCCGGCCAATCCCGACGCCCTGCACTGGCTCGGCACCCTGGCTTTGCGCGCCGGCAAACCGGCGGCGGCGCTGGATCTTCTGCAACGCGCCACCCGAGCGGCGCCGCGCCGTGTTCAGGCGTGGAGCGATCTCGGCACCGCGTTGATTCAGCTGGAACGCCTGAGCGAGGCGCGCGATGCCTTGCGCCGCGCCGTCAAGGCCGACCCGCGGTTTACCGGCGCCACCCTCAATCTGGTCGCCGTGCTGCTGATGGGCGAACGCTATGACGATGCTGAAAAGGCCTTGCGCCGCGCCCTCAAGGCCCGCTCCGACCAACCCGCCCTGTATGAGCGGCTGGGTCATGTGCTGATACAGCAGCGGCGGCTTGACGATGCCGAGCAGGCCTATCGCCGCGCCATCGCGACCGCCGAGACCTTCGCCGAAGGCCGGATCGAACTGGCCGGGCTGCTGATCGAACGCGACCGCTTCCAGGAGGCGCTCGACCTGCTGGCGCCGCTGACGGCGGCACCGTCGGCCAAGGTACATTACCTGCGCGGCGTCTGCCTGCGGGCGCTCGGCCAGGACAAGGAGGGGCTGGCCGCGGTGGCGCAGGCCCGCGGGCTGATCCTCGCCCCTTACGAAAAGCGCGGCATGCTGCCGCAAGAGGTCTATGTTCAGTTGTCGCGGCGCTGCAATCTGCGCTGCACCATGTGCGGTCATGCCGCCTGGACCAGCAACACCGGCTTTATGGATCAGGCGGTGTTCGACAGCACCCTGGCGGCGGCCAAGGCGGCCGGCATCGGCATCGTGACGATCCTGTCCGGTCAGGGCGAGCCTCTGCTGCATCCCCATGTCTTCGACCTGCTCGAGCATGCGGTGGCCCAGGGATTCGCCGTCAACATGGTGACCAACGGCACGCCGCTGACACCGGAGCGTATCGACCGGCTGGCAGGGCTCGGTCTGGCCCATCTGCAATTCTCCTTCGCCGGATACGACAAGGAAAGCTACGAGCAGACCTATGTCGGCGCCAAATTCGACAAGGTGGTGGAAAACCTGCGCGGCTTGGCCGCCGCCTTCCGCCGGCACGGCTCACGCACGGTGTTCTCGGTCAAGGCGGTGTGCCCCGATCCGTCGCGGGACTATGTCGAGCGTACCCGCGCCTTTGTCCGCTCGCTGGGTGTCGAGCGCATCACCACCGTCATGCCCAACAATTTCGGCGGCGTCGTCGCCGTCGGCGATTTCCATCCGGGTGCCGAGATGCACTCGTTCAAACGGCTGGAGCGCCACAGCCTGCTGATGTGCCGCAACCTGCTGCGCTCGGTCGGCGTCTATCACGACGGCAGCGTGACCGCCTGCGGCTGCTATGACTCGAACGGCGCCCTGGGGATCGGCGACATCGGCCAGGGCATCGCCGGCCTGCGCACCGGTGCAGCCTTTACGGCTATCCTTGATGCCTTCCGGCACGGCGATGTCTCCGGCCTGCCCATGTGCGCCGGCTGCGACGACGCGATCGGCTGACGGGCGGGCGTCGCCCGCTTATCGCTGCGGCTGCTGCCCGCCGGTGCGCGGGGTTTTCGGCGCCAGGAACTCTTCCTTGCTGACGACACCGTCCTTGCTGGCGTCCATGCGCTCCAGCATGCGCGTCCAATGCACCTCGGCGGCGGACATGAATTCCGGCTTGGTCACCTTGCCGTCCTTGTTGGTGTCCATCTCCTGGAAGCGCTGTTCGGGCGTCGCCTTCTGCTGCTGTTGCGGCTGCACACCGGACTGAGGCGTGGTGCCGGTCCCCTGGGCGAAGGCGGCACCGGCGGCCAGAAGGGCGGCGAGGGTGATGGGAAGAGCGATCATGCGCATAGTCAGTCCCCTTGTTCGTCTCGGTTCCGGCGGCGAACCTATCAGGCGAATATTAGGCTAGCCCACACCGCTGCGCCAAATAAAAGAATTGTCATACCCGATCCCTGGTTCAGCCGCTTCAACCACAGCGGTGTGAAGCGGGATCGCACCGCCCCGGCCGCCGCCGACAGCAACAGCCACCAGACGGCCGAGCCGACGAACACGCCGGTCACCAGCATCGCCGCATGTTCATTCATATCCGGCGATCCGATGGCGGCGAACACGCCCAGGAAGCCGAACACGGTGCCAGGATTGGTCAGGGTGATCAGCAAAGTGGCGAAGAAGTCCTTGAGCAGGCCGGGCCCCTGACGCTGCATCGGTCCCAGGGATGGCTCCGCCATCAGGCTGCGCCAGCCGATCAAAAGCAGGAAGGCCCCGCCGAACAGCTTGAGCGAGGCCTGCTGAGTCACCAGAAACCCGATGATGTGGCTGAGCCCGAACGCGACGACGGCGCCATAGACGGTATCGGCCACCGCGGCACCAAGTCCGGCGACCAAAGCGGCGACTCGGCCGTCGGCCAGGGCGCGGCGGATGCACAACAGGCCGACCGGCCCGACAGGCGCGGCCATGGCGAAACCGATCGCCATGCCGCGGACAAACACCGGAAGATCGGCCGTCATGGCGACGGCTGTGCTGGAATCGACTGCATGCGGCGGGTTCTAGCACGAGGTGCCGCGCCGTACCAGGGATTGGGCCGTTGGCATTCCTTAAGGCCCTCCCCCATCAAGGGCGAGGGGGCTAAGCCAACGACCGCACATAACCGCTCCGTTTCCCAATCCGTCATGCCCGGACTTGATCCGGGCATCCACGCCTCTCCGCTGCTCAAATGCTCAACTGGCGGCACCACATGGATGCCCGGGACAAGCCCGGGCATGACGATCAGATGAAGCGATTATTTCTGACCGTCGCCTGAAGCAAGCGCTCTAATGTGTCGACCGGGAAATGCCTTCCATCGCCTTGCTCACCTGGCCCGCGACTTTGCGGGCGAGATCGCCGACCGACAGCACACCGACCAGACGTTTGTCGCGACTGAGAATCGGCAGACGGTGAAGCTGGCGATCCGACATCAGGTCCGCTGCGTCTTCGGTGTCCTGATCTTCGAAGCAATAGACCACTTCCTTGGTCATGGCGTCGCGCACCTGGCAGATCCTGGTGTCCTTGCCTTCGGCGACGGCGCGCACGGCGATATCGCGATCGGTGATCATGCCGATCAGACGATCATTCTCGCCGACCGGCAGAAACCCGGTATCGAAGTCGCGCATCTTGCAGGCGGCGTCCTTGACCGGCAGATCGGGTGGGATCACCTGCACATCCCGACTCATGACGTCCTTGATTTGCATCCTGGCCTCCGGCTGATGGGGGTTACCCCTGGTCAACCCGTGCCGCGAGACGAATGTTCACCACGCATCGGTCCAAGCGGCGACCAGGGTAAAGGCCTCGTGCCCGGCGACCACCAGCAGAATATTCCACGCCACCGCCAGCCCGCCGGCGATCATGCCCAGCACCGTGGCCAGCCCGTCGCGCTCGATCACGCCCACGGCGATGACGATCAGCGCCCAGGCCACCGGCGCGTTGCCCAAGGGAATCGGCAAGGCCAGCACCAGGGCCAGCAGCACGCAGATGGCGCCGACCAGCCGATCGCCCGCCACCGGCCGGCGCGGCCGGACCCAGGACTCCAGCCGTTCCAGGCTCGGCCGGGCATAGGCCAGCACGGCGGCGACCCGGAGACGGGAGAACGACCAGCGATGCAACCGCCGCGGCAACCACGGCTGCGCCAGCCCGAAAGCCATCTGTGCCGCCAGCACGGCAGCCGGCAACGCCAGGATCGCCGACAGCCCGGGACCGGGCACCGGCACCGCATTGGGCAGGGTGAGCAGCAGCAGCAGCAGCCCGAAACCACGATCACCCAGGGCGCCGACCATATCGGCAAGGGTGATGCGCTCGACCCGGCTGTCGGCGGTCAAGGCCAGCAAACGCTCCGAGACGCGCTCGGGCGGCTGGGGGAAAACGGTCATACGGAACTTCCGCGCGGTTTGGACGGGTTGGTATGTCGGGAATTTGGCGCCGTCGTCAAGAGGTTGCGCTCCCAGCAAGATGTCTTGATTCAGGGCCAGACCGGCCGCGGCGGAAGCCCCGCCTCCCGGTCATACCCCCCTGCAATATACGAACATCATAAACCAGGAATATTTGATACAGTAATCCTCTACCCTCACAGGGGGAGGACCATATGCCTGCCGATGTCACACTGGCGCAGGTGCTGGAAGCCCGTGGCGTCAGCCGACGCCATTTCCTCGGGTTTTGCAGTACGCTGGCCGTAGGGTTGGGCTTGGCGCCGGGGATGGCGCCGCGGATTGCCGAGGCGTTGGAGCGGGCCAGACGGCCCTCGGTGATCTGGCTGTCATTCCAGGAATGCACCGGCTGCACCGAGTCGCTGACCCGGGCCGATGCGCCGTCGCTGGAGGAGCTGATCCTTTCGGTGATCTCGCTGGACTATCACCACACCCTGCAAGCCGCCTCGGGCCATGCCGCCGAGGAAGCCCGGCATCGGGCGATGCGGGACAATGCCGGCAAGTATATCGTGCTGGTCGATGGCTCGGTGCCGCTGGGCAATCCGGGCTTTTCGACCATCGCCGGCATCAGCAACAAGGATATGCTGCTGGAGACCGTTCGGGATGCGGCGGCGGTGGTGGCGGTGGGCAGTTGTGCGGCCTATGGCGGGCTGCCCATGGCCGCGCCCAATCCTACCGGAGCGGTGCCCATCTCGGCGCTGGTCAAGAACAAGCCGCTGATCAACGTGCCCGGCTGTCCGCCCATCCCGGTGGTCATCACCGGCGTGCTGGCCCATGTGCTGACTTTCGGCAGTCTGCCGCGGCTCGATGAGCAGTTGCGGCCGGCGGCGTTCTATGCCGACACCATCCACGACCGCTGCTATCGGCGGCCGTTCTATGATCGCGGCCTGTTCGCCAGGAGCTTCGACGACGAGGGGGCGCGGGCCGGCTGGTGCCTGTTCGAACTGGGCTGCAAGGGCCCCGTCACCCGCAACGCCTGCGCCACCCTCAAATGGAACGGCGGCGTCAGCTTCCCCATCCAGTCGGGTCACCCCTGCCTGGGCTGCTCCCAGCCGCAATTCTGGGATGCCGGCGATTTCTATCGGCCGCTGTCGGTGCCGCTGGCCGGCAACGGCACCGTCGCCGCGGCGGCGGTGGCGGGGGGCGTGGCGGCGGCGGCCGTCGGGCATCAACTGGCTCAGCGCGCCAGACATCAGGCCGACGGGGACCGTCAGCCGGTCACCGTCGAGGATCTGGAGGTCAAGCCATGAGCGACTTGCTGCTCTGGGCCAAGGGCCCCGGCTTCTCCATCGCCCTGTTCATCTTCCTGGCCGGCACGGTGCTGCGGCTGGGGGAAATCCTGTGGCTGCGCCGCAAGACCGATCTCGCCCCGGCCAAGGGCGAGGTGCTGGGGCCGGTGCTGCGCACCATCGGCCATCGCTTCCTGCCCGCCCCCGGCATGCTGCGCAAAAGCCCGGTGGTGCATATCGGCGGCTGGACCTTCCATGTCGGCCTGTTTGTCATCCTGTTCCTGTTTACGCCGCATATCGTCCTGGTCCAGGCCTTTACCGGTCTGTCCTGGCCGGGCCTGCCGCACAGCTTGGTTCATGCCGTCACCCTGGCGACCATGGCCGCCATGGTCGCGGTGCTGGCGGCGCGCATCAGTGATCCGGTCAAGAAGCTGCTGTCGGACGTTGAGGATTATCTGGTGTGGGGCCTGACCTTCCTGCCGCTGCTCACCGGCTTTCTGGCGGTCGGGCGGATGGGGTTGGCCTATGACACGCTGCTGGCGCTGCACATCCTGTCGGTGGAGCTGCTGATGGTGGTGTTTCCCTTTACCAAGCTGATGCATGCCCTGACCTGGGTGTTGGCCCGCGGCTATACGGGCGCCATCGCCGGACGCAAGGGAGCCCACTCATGACCACGTCCTTCGCCAACGGCATGGCCGCGCTGATCCAGCAGATCGACGCGCCGATCGCCTCCTATCTGCAAAGCTGTGTCCATTGCGGCCTGTGCGCCGAGGCCTGCCTGTTCTACACCGAGACCGGCGAGGCCAAATACACGCCCATCCACAAAGTCGAGCCGCTGAAACGCCTGTGGAAGCAGGAGTTCACCCTGTTCGGCCGGCTGCTGAAGGCGCTCGGCGTGGTCAAGCCGCTGAGCGATGCGGACTTGGCCGAGTGGGAGGAACTGGTCTACGATTCCTGCACCCTGTGCGGCCGCTGCACCATGGTCTGCCCGGTCGGCAACGACATCACCTATATGATCCGCAAGCTGCGCGAGGGCATGGTCGCGTCGGGCCATGCGCCGGACAGCATGAAAACGGCGGCGCGCAATGCCCTGAACGGCATCAGCCCGATCGGTGTCGGTCTGGTCGCCCTGAAGAAGCAGATCGAGAAGCAGAGCAAGGAAACCGGCATCCCCATCACCCTGGACCAGGAGGGCGCCGAGTTCCTGGTGGTGCTGTCGTCGATGGAAATCATCGGCTTCCCGGAAATCCTCGGCGCCCTGTCCAAGCTGTTCCAGCGGGCCGGCGCCACCTGGACCATTGCCTCCGACGCCTACGAGGGCACCAATATCGGCATTCAGATCGGCTCGCGCGATGTCGCCCGCGCTCTGGTGCAGCGGGTGGTGACGGCGGCCGAGCGGCTGAAGGTCAAGACGGTGATCGCGCCGGAATGCGGCCATGCCTATCAGGCGCTGCGCTGGGAAGGCCCCAACCTGGTCGGCCATCCCTATAGCTTCAAGGTGATCCACATCGTCGAATTGCTCGACCAGTGGGTGCGCGAAGGCCGTATCCGCACCAAAGGCAAGCACCAGGATCGGGTATCGTTCCATGATCCCTGCCAGTTCAGCCGGCGCGGCGGGCTGGATGCACCGGCGCGGCGGCTGCTGGCGGGAGTCGCCGCGGACATCGTCGAGGCCCCCGATGCCGGGGCCATGAGCTGGTGTTGCGGCGGTGGCGGCGGCGTCTCGGCCAATCATCGCGCCGAGGACTTGCGGCTGAAAGTGTTCACCGCCAAGAAGCGGCAGATCGACGCGGTGCAGCCCAAGCAATTGGTTACCGCCTGTGCCAACTGCCGCAATGTGATGGAAGAAGCCATCGACCATTACGAGATGACCCTGCCGGTGCTCGGGCTCACCGAGCTGATCGCCGAATATCTGGAGGATGATGCGCCATGACCCAGCGCCTGGTCATTGACCCGATCACCCGCATCGAAGGCCATTTGCGCATTGAAGCCCAGATGGACGGCGAGCGCATCCAGTCCGCCTATTCCGCCGGAACCATGGTGCGCGGCCTGGAAATCATCCTGCGCGACCGCGACCCGCGCGACGCCTGGGCCTTCGCCCAACGCATCTGCGGCGTCTGCACCCTGGTGCATGGCATCGCCTCGGTGCGATCCGTCGAGGACGCGCTGAACTATCCGATCCCCAGGAATGCCCAGTTGATCCGTAATCTGATGATCGCGGCGCAGTATGTGCACGACCATGTCATGCACTTCTATCACCTGCATGCGCTGGACTGGGTCGACGTGGTCTCGGCCCTGTCCGCCGATCCCGACGCCACCTCTGAGCTGGCCCAGTCCATTTCCCCCTGGCCCAAAGCGTCGCGCGGTTATTTCCGTGATACTCAGGCGCGTATCAAGACCTTTGTCGAACAGGGCCAGTTGGGCATCTTCGCCAACGGCTATTGGGGCCACCCGGCCTATGCCCTGCCGCCGGAAGTCAATCTGCTGGCCCTGTCGCACTATCTGGAAGCGCTGGCCTGGCAACGCGATGTGGTGCAACTGCACACCATTTTCGGCGGCAAGAATCCCCACCCCAATTTCCTGGTGGGCGGCGTCGCCATGCCGGTGGGGCTCGACAACGACTCGGCGCTGAATGCGGAACGGCTCGGCAAGATCAAGGACGTCATCACCCGCATGAAGACCTTCGTCGATCAGGTCTATGTGCCGGACACCCTGGCGATTGCCGGATTCTATCCCGACTGGTTCGCCCAGGGCGAGGGTGTCGGCAATTTCCTGACCTATGGCGAGTTCCCCAGCGGCGCCACCAACGACGTTGCCGGCTTCATGATTCCGCGCGGCGTGATCCTTGATCGCGACCTGTCGCGCATCCATCCGGTCAATCTGAGCGACAACTCGGAAATCCAGGAATTCGTCGGCCATTCCTGGTACCGCTATGGCGGCAAATCCCGCTCCACCCAGGGCTTGCACCCCTATGCCGGGGAAACCGAGCTGGACTATACCGGCCCGACCCCGCCCTATGATCAGTTGGACGTGGAACAGGGCTATTCCTGGCTCAAGGCGCCGCGCTGGAAGGGCAAACCGGTCGAGGTCGGCCCGCTTGCCCGGGTGCTGATGCTCTACGCCACCGGCCATGCGCAAACCAAGGAACTGGTCAACGGCGCGCTGGCCAAGCTGAACCAGCCGGTGTCGGCGCTGTACTCGACCATGGGCCGCACCGCCGCGCGCACTCTGGAAACCAAGCTGATCGCCGACGCCATGACCGGCTGGTATGACGATCTGGTCGCCAACATCAGATCGGGCGATACCGACACCCACAACCCCGCCAAATGGGATCCCATCTCGTGGCCGAACAAGTGCCAGGGCGTCGGCTTCATGGAGGCCCCGCGCGGGGCGCTGGGTCACTGGATCGTCATCGAGAACGGCCGCATCGCCAACTATCAGGCGGTCGTCCCCAGCACCTGGAACGCCGGCCCCCGCGATCCCGCCGGTCAACCCGGTCCCTACGAAGCCGCCCTCGCCGGCCATCGCCTCGCCCGGCCGGACCAGCCCATCGAGGTGCTGCGCACCATCCACAGCTTTGATCCGTGCATCGCCTGCGCGGTGCATGTGACGGATCTGGAGGGCGAGGAGGTGGTGAAGGTGCGGGTGCGGTAGTCGCGAGGACGGCATCCTTCATGGATCGTCTTGCCAAGGATGATATCACTCACGATATCAATGCTGACGGCGCTGCATCGGGTCTGCTAACGTTCGTGACATGAGGCTCGTCTTCGATACGGATGTGATGCTGAGCGCCTTGCGAAGCCCTACCGGGGCATCGCGATTGCTGTTGGTCGCTGCTTACGAAAGAGTTGTCACGCCTTTAGTGAGTGTGGCTGTCATGCTGGAATACGAGGCCGTTCTGAAAAGACCCTGCCACCTTGATGCAACCCACCTCACTGCCGGGGAGGTCGATCGCTTTCTCGATCATTGGGCGGCTCTGGTCGAACCGGTAGTGGGGTACTACTCATGGCGCCCGTCGATCCGGGATGCGGATGACGAATTATTTGTCGATGTCGCGGTCAATGGGGCCGCCGACATGTTGGTGACATTCAATATCGCGGACTATCGTCCCGCCGACGATCGGCATGTCGGATTGGGGATTGATGTGGGCCGCCCTGGTGACGTGTTGAGGAGGCTTGAATGGCGACCGTCAGCAACTACGCGCTCCGAGTTCCGCCTTCGATGATGGACGAGATCAAGGATCGGGCAAAGAAAGACGAAACGTCGGTGAACCAGTTCATCCTGATGGCGGTGTCGGAAAAACTGGCATCCATGCGAACCCGCGACTATTTCGCGGCGCGAGCCCGACGCGCGGTCCCTGGCGATTTTCAGCGCATCCTGGCCAAGGCCGGTAGCGAACCGCCGCGCGACGGGGATGAGGTGCCGGAGGGGTGGTTCGGCGACCCGTGACTCTCAGATGACCCGCGACCGATGCCGCGCCAGATACAGCGGCGTGCGCGACTTCGGCACTTTGCGGACGAAGTTGTAGCGGGCGACGTGGTAGCTGGGGTCGAAGCCGTAGAAGTTCAGGGTCATGCGCACCAGTTCTTCGCGGCGGTAGTCGTCGAGCGGGCGGGCGGCTTCGTCGGCGGTGCGGCGGGCGGCTTTTTCGGTCAGGCGGGCGGACAGGGCCGGGTCGGCGGCCAGGGTAGCGGCGCGGCGCTCCACCTCGGCAACGAAGCTGGGGACATCGGCACCGAAATGGGCGTCGATCAGGCCGAGCCGTTGGGCCTCTGCCGTGCCGATCGGCAGGCGGGCCTGGGTGACTTGGGCAGCCTGATCGGCTCCAGCGCGGCGCGGCAGCAGATAGGTCCAGTATTCCGAGCCGTACAGATTGCCCATGCCCTTGTAATGCGGGTTGAGCACCACCCCGTCGCGCGCCCACACCTCATCGGCGGCCAAGGCCAGAAACACCCCGCCGGCCCCGGCATTGCCCTGCATGGCCGAAATCACCAAGGTGCCGGTGGTGGTGACGATGGCCCGGGTCAGGTCATTCATGGCGTTGATATTGCGCCAGGATTCGTCGGCCGGGCTGGCGGCGTCCTCGATGGTGTTGAGGTGAATGCCGTTTGACCAGAAATCCGGCCCGCCCATCAGCACCAGCACCGACGTTCCCTCGGCGACGGCCTCGGTATAGGCGGTCAGCAGGCGCTGGCATTGCTCGGTGCTCATGGCGCCGTTGTGGAACGGGAAGTGCAGATACCCGACGGCGCCGTGACGGTGATAGCGGATATCCCGATAGCCACCATCACCATTTCCGCCGAGCGGGCCGATGGACCGCTCGGACGGTGGGGCCAGGATGCCCAATTTTGCGGTGCGGCAACTCGGGGCGGGTTCGGCGGATTGCAGCACCAGCGTCGCCGGCAGCTTGACCGCCTCCGGGTCTTTCCAGCGCAGATGACCGATCCACACCGCGCCATCCACCGTGGCGCGGCACAGGCTGGTGCCCGACCAGCCCAGCCAGGTGCCGGGCGGGCCGCTGGCCTCGGCCGGGGTGGCGTCGTGGAGATAGACCGGGCGGCCGTGAATCTCGTCGAGCAGCCCGGGATTGCCATCCGCCGAGCGGATCTTGCGCAGCACGGTCTCGGTGCTGTCGCTGGCCCAGTCGATGACACGGTCGGCCTGTTTCATCAGCGGGCGCCAGATGCCGGGCGGGGCTGGTTGGGGGGAACGGCGTTCGATCGCCTCCAGCACCGCCCGCACGGCGGTCTCGGTGACCTCGTTGCGGTACAGGCTGGACTTGGTGGCGGCACGCATGGGGAAACGGCCGGATGCCCAGACCGGGCCGCCGTCCATCTCGGCGGTGGCCTGCAACACGGTCACGCCCCATTCGCTTTCGCCGTTGAGAATCGCCCAGTCCAGCGCGCTCGGGCCGCGGTCGCCGGGCGGGCCGGGATGAACCACCAGGCAGGTATGGGCGTCGTAGACCTCGGGCGGGATGGCGCGCTTGAGGAATGGCGCGATCACCAGATCCGGCTTGGCCGCCCGGACTGCCTCAATGGTCACCGAATCCTTGATGTCGAACTCGATGGTCACCTCATGACCGCGCGCCTCCAGTTCGACGAACAGGCGCTGGGTCAAGGAGTTGAAGCTGTGGGTCAGAAGCAGGATGCGCATGTCGTGGTGCATTTCCTGCTTCCTTAACAGATCCGCGGCAATTGCTCGCCGGCCAGCCAGTCGACGATGCGGTTGCCGCCGAACGATGTTTCCATCTGGACGAAATGATGCCGGTCTTCGACAACGGTGCCGATGATGGCGGCGTCCTGGCCGAGCGGGTGGGCGCGCATCACCGCCAGCAGACGATCCGCATCGACGGCGGAGCAGATGGCGATCAGCTTGCCTTCGTTGGCGACGTACAGCGGATCAAGCCCCAGCAACTCGCAGGCGCCGCGTACCTGATCCTTCACCGGAATGGCCGCCTCGCGCAGCATCATGCCGACCCCGCTCTGACGGGTCAGTTCGTTGAGCGTTGCCGCCAGTCCGCCGCGCGTCGGGTCGCGCAGGCAGTGGATATCGGGCACCGCGGCGACCATCTCGGCGACCAGAGTATGCAGCGCCGCCGAGTCCGACAGGATGGTGGTTTCAAACTCCAGGCCCTCGCGGGTGCTCATGACCGCAACGCCGTGATCGCCCATGGTGCCGCTGATCAGCACGACGTCGCCCACCTGGGCGCGGTCGCCGGAGATGGTCACGCCGTCGGGCACCACGCCGATGCCGGCGGTGGAGATGAACACGCCATCGGCCTTGCCCTGCTCGACCACCTTGGTATCACCGGTGACCACCGGCACGCCGGCCTCTTTCGACGCCCGCGCCATGCTGTCGACGATCCGCTTGAGATCGGCGAGCGGCAGGCCCTCTTCCAGGATGAACGAGGCCGACAGGGCGATCGGTCGCGCTCCGGCCATGGCCACATCGTTGACGGTGCCATGCACCGACAGCGAACCGATATCGCCCCCGGGAAAGAACAGCGGCGAGATGACATAGCCGTCGGTGGTCATCACCATCCGCCCGGCCGGCGCGGTGAACACCGCTTGGTCATTGCGCTGGGACAGGTATTCGTTGTCGAAGGCGGCAACGAACAGCTCTTCGACCAATTGCGCCATGACCCGCCCGCCACCGCCATGGGTCAATTCGACGCGGCCGTGGGTGAGGTCGAGCTTGGTGGAGTATTTTCGGGTCGTCATGGGGGGATTAACCACAGAGGCACAGAGACACAGAGAAGGCACAGAGAAAAAATTCGTCATCCCCGCGAAAGCGGGGATCCATGGCCGGCAACGCCGCACCATACTTCAACGACGGATGGATTCCCGCTTTCGCGGGAATGACGATTTTTCCTGAAATATTTCTCTGTGCCATCTCAGTGTCTCTGTGTCTCTGTGGTTAATCCACCGCCGCCGACCGGAACCGCCCATAGGTCCAATGCGCCGCACACGCTCCCTCGGCCGAGACCATGCACGAGCCCATCGGGTTCTCGGGCGTGCAGACAGTGCCGAACAGGCGGCAGTCGGCGGGTTTCTTCAGGCCGCGCAGGATGGCGCCGCACTCGCAGGCCTTGTTGTCGGGCACGGTGAGCGGCGGCAGCACGAAACGGTGTTCAGCATCCCAGGCGGCGTAGCGGGCCTTGATGCGCAGGGCCGAATAGGGCACGAGGCCGAGCCCGCGCCATTCGAACGAGCGGCGCAGCTCGAACACCTCGGCGACCAGCGCCTTGGCCTTTGCGTTGCCGTCGGGGGTGACGGCGCGGGCGAACTGGTTTTCCACCTCGAAACGGCCGTCATTGATCTGGCGCACCAGCATGAGGATGGCCTGCATCACGTCGAGCGGCTCGAAGCCGGCGATGACCACCGGCTTCTGGTATTCCTCGGCGAAATATTCATAGGGCTTCGAGCCGATCACCGTCGAGACATGGGCCGGGCCGATGAAGGCATCCAGCGGCACGGTGCCCAACTCGCGCACCTCCGGGCTTTCCAGGATGTTGGAAATGGCCGCGGGGGTCAGGACGTGGTTGCAGAAGATCGAGAAATTCTCCAGCCCCAGCGCCTCGGCCTGTTTCAGGGCGATGGCGGTCGGTGGGGTGGTGGTCTCGAAGCCGATGGCGAAGAACACCACCTGGGCGTCGGGGTTTGCCTGGGCGATCTTCAGGGCGTCGAGGGTCGAATAGACCATGCGCACCTTGGCACCGGCGGCCTTGGCCTTCAGCAGGCTGGTGCGCTTCGAGCCCGGCACCCGCATCATGTCGCCGTAAGAGCACAGGATCACGCCCGGCGTCTGGGCGAGCTGAATGGCGTTGTCGATGCGCCCGACCGGCAGCACGCAGACCGGACAGCCGGGGCCATGGATCATCCGCACATTGGCCGGCAACAGGTCTTCCAGGCCATAGCGGGCGATGGCATGGGTATGGCCGCCGCAGAACTCCATGAAGTTGTAGCGCTTGGCCGGATCGGCCTCGGCGGCGATGGCCTTGGCGATGCCTTTGGCCAACTGGCCGTCGCGGAATTCGTCGACATATTTCATGTCATGACGCCTGCTGAGCCGCCTCGCCTACCGCCGCCATCTCGGCGAACAGCGCCAGAGTCTTCTCGGCCTCGGCGGCATCGAGCCGCTGCAAGGCGTAGCCGACATGGACGATCACATAGTCGCCCGGCTGCACGTCGGCGACCAGGGCCAGCGATACCTCCTTGGTCACGCCTCCCAGCTCGACCTTGGCCAGATCGTCGGGCAGCAGTTCCTTTACCAGGGCCGGCAGGGCCAGACACATGGACTCACCTCTTTGATTGCTTGGGAACGCGGGTGATGGTGCGGCATGCTAGCACGATGCGGGACATCGTTGTCGTGATCGTTCTGGTGCTCCTGAACCTGTGCCCGGCCTGGGCCGAGCCGGTCGACGGGCTGTACCGCGGTGAGGCGATCGTCACCGGTCGCGAGGCCGACGCCGAACGCGACCGCGGTGTGCGCGAGGCCCTGACCGATGTGGTGGTCAAGCTGTCCGGCGATGCCCGGCTGATCGAGCACCCGCACTTGCCGGCACTGCTGGATCAGGCGCCGCAACTGGTCGAGCGGCTGGCCTACGAGGACCGGCCGCGCTCCTACCTGATGACGGTGGCGTTCCGTGCCGATGCCGTTGACCACCTGCTGGAAACGTTGGGGGTCCGGCCATGGAGCGCCGAGCGGCCGCGCGTGCTGGTGCTGCTGGCGGTGCAGGATCTGACCGGGGCTTTTCCGCTGGGGTCCGAAGGCGAGCGCGGCCGAGGCCAGCGCGAGGCCATCGCCGACATGGCCCGGCGGCGCGGCCTCCCGCTGGTGCTGCCGCGCATGGGCCCGGACGATCAGGCGGCGCTGGAACGCGGCGGCGGTATTGCCGCGCTGAAACAGGACTACCACGCCGATGCGGTGCTGATGGGCTCGATGGTGATGCGGCCGGAAGGCACCTGGGACACCGGCTGGACCTTGCTGCGCGACGGCATGCCAGAGGTGTGGAACGTCGACGGCACCACCTTCGACCGCGCCATCCAGGACGGGGTCGAGCGCACGGCGCGGTATCTGGCGGGGTATGAGTGAGGTGGTCATTCCCCCCGCTCCGCCACCAGCCCGGCAATCCACGCCTGACCCAGCGACAGCCCCGGATCGCCCGGCGAGGCTTGGCGCGCGGTCATCGGGCGGAAGCCGCGATTCTGCAACTCGGTGACCAAGCCGGTGGTGAGGACGGCGTTGAAGAAACAGCCGCCGCCCAACGCCACCGTGCGGACGTCGTAGGGCTCCGCGGCGCGGTCCACCCATTCGGCGAAGGCGCTGATCAGGGTGCCGTGGAACAGGTCGGCGCCCTCGGCGGGGTCCAGGCCGATCAGACGCTCCAGCAGCGGCAGCAGGTCGAGCACGCCGTCACGAATGACGCAGCCGCCGGCCATCATCTGCGGCCGGGTGACCAGTTTTTCCAGGGCCATCGGCGCCTGACCTTCGAAGCTGGCGACCGGATGGATGCCGAGCAGGCCGCAGGCGGCATCGAACAATCGGCCGCAGGACGAGGTCGGCGGGCAGTTGATGCCCTTGTCCAGCACCTGGGCCAGCAGGCCCGAGGCCTTCTGGTCGACGAAGCGCTCGGCGATTTCGGCGCCGCGGCCCATGCGGTGCAGGGCCGCCGCCGCCATGCGCCACGGCTCGCGAGCGGCGATGTCACCGCCCGGCTGGGACATCTCCGCCAGATGACCGAGCCGCATATAATCGGCGCCGGTGACCAGCAGCAGCTCGCCCCCCCACGACTGGTTGCCGGGCCCGAGGCCGAAGCCGTCCAGCGACAGGCCGAGCACCGGACCGTCAACCTGATGCTCGGCGGCAATGGCGGCAATGTGGGCGTGGTGATGCTGTACCGCCAGGGTCGGCAGGCCGGAGCCCTGCGCCCAGCGGGTTGAATGAAAATCCGGGTGCAGGTCGTGCGCCACCAGCGCCGGCACCACATCCAGCACCTCGAGCAACTGCGCCACCGACTCCTCGAAGCGGGTGATGGCGTCGCGGCTGTCGAGATTGCCGACGGGCGACGACAGAAAGGCGCGGTCGCCCTTGGTGACGCACACCGTGTTCTTGAGGAACGCCCCCACCGCCAGCACCGACGGCACCGCGCGCGGCAATGTGACAATGAGAGACGAAGCCGTCATGGCCGCAGATGCTCCCGCACCGCAGCCAGCCGCGCCTCGAGCAGCGCTGCCTTGCGTTCCAGCGCGCCATGGCGGCCGGCAGCCAGCCAGTCGAGCCATTCGCCCATGCCTTCGCCGGTGGTGGCGGACAGCTTGATCACCCGGATACCCGGATTGACGCGGCGGGCCAGTTCGATGCAGTGGTCGACCTCGAAGCTCAGGTAAGGCAGCAGATCGACCTTGTTGAGGATCATCAGCGAAGCGGCATGGAACATGTCGGGATATTTGAGCGGCTTGTCCTCGCCCTCGGTGACCGACAGGATCACCACCTTGCAGGCCTCGCCCAGATCGAAGGCGGCCGGGCACACCAGATTGCCGACATTCTCGATGAACAGCACGCCGTCGTCGTCGAGCGGCAGCGTCTCCAGCGCATGGCCGACCATGTGGGCGTCCAGGTGGCAGCCCTTGCCGGTGTTGACCTGGAGCGCGGGAACGCCGGTGGCGCGGATGCGGTCGGCATCGAAACTGGTCTGTTGATCGCCCTCGATCACCGCCAGCGGGAACCGCTCCTTCAGTTCGGTGACCGTGCGGCACAACAGGGTGGTCTTGCCCGAACCGGGGCTGGAGACCATGTTGATCGCGAACACCCCGTGCTCGGTCGCCCAGGTGCGGTTGCGTGCGGCGTATTCGTTGTTGTGGCTCAGGATGTCCCGCTCGATCTGGACAATACGCCCCTGACTCAAGCCGGGCACATGAACGCCGGCCAGACCGCCGCCGAAATCAAGGCCGTGATCATGGTGGTGGTGTTCGTGGTCATGCTCGACTCCATGGTCATGGTGATGACCGTGATCATGCTGGTGCTCGTGTCCATGCTCATGGGTATGACCCTCCACCTTGGCGTCGCCGCAGCCGCATACCGTGCACATCACTCCACCTCCAATTCCTTGATGCGCATGTCCTCGCCCCCGCTGACCGTCACCTGATAGCCGCCGCAACGGGGGCAGGGATCATAGCGCTGGGCGATACTGACCGTATCCGAACAGACCATGCACCAGGCGGTGGCCGGTACGGCGATGATCTCCAGCCGAGCGCTCTCGGCGATGGTGCCGGCCTTGATCGCTTCGAAGCAGAAGGCCATGGACTGGGGATCGACCTGGGACAGGGCGCCGATTTCCAGCCACACCGTCTTGACCCGGCTATAGTGGCTGACGGCGGCCTGTTCCTCGAGAATCCGCAATACGCCTTCCGTCAGGGACATTTCATGCATGGACGTCCTGTTACCTGACCAATTCGGTCAGGCTCCTTTTGGCGAATGGGTCATATCCTGGCATAATCCGGTCGGAATGTCCTAGTTTTTCCACCTATACCTCAATCGTGCAGGCGACGCAGGGATCAAGTGCCGCCACCAGCAGCCGCGCATGATCCACATTGGCCGACCGACCGCGCAGACCGCAGGCCAAGGCCCCGTCGGGATGGAAGGTCCATTCGGTGGGGGCGAGGATCTGGTAACGGGCGATGGTGTCGCCGTCCAGTTCGACGCGATGCACCAGCAGCCCGCGCGCTGCGTCGACCAGGCCGAGGCCAATATGCTGCGCTGGGGGCGCGGGCGTCTCGCCCGCGGCACCGTCTCCATCTCCCCCGGCATCGACGCGGGCGGGACGCCCGCGCCCCCAGCAGTCTTCTACCAACCCCTCCGCCTCGTCCAGTCCTGCCTGAAGATCGGCCAGCCGGGCGGCGAGCAGCGGCAGCACGCCGGTCCCATGGCTGAGCATCAGCGCGGCGACCAGCGGGTGACGAGCGCGGCGGCCCAGCGGATGGGCAAGATGGGGGATGCCGTTCCACACTGGCCGGGCCAGAAACGCCCCGTCGTCGGTAGCCAGAACGGTGTTCAGGACGGTGCGATCGAGGGCCGGCAGCAGCGGCACCGGACCGGCGCCCAGGCCACCCAGGTCGTGTTCTTCGATATGGCGCACCAGCCGGGCGGCGGCAGTGGCGCCGGTGCGGACCCAGTCGGCCCAGTTGCGCAGGTCACCCAGTTCGTAGCCGGCCGGCCCGGTAAACACCGCCCGCTCGATCAGCCGGCGGGCCTCGCCCAAGCGGCGTGTCAGGTCGTCAAGGTCCGGGGCCAGTCTCCCGCCGCCCAGCCGCGCCCAATCGCGATCAGGATAGAGGGCGCCGCGCAACGAGCCCAGCGCCGCCCGCAAACCCCGCGCCGAAGCCATATCCGGCTCTTCACCCAGCAATACCGGCCAATCGCGCAACACGCTCTGCGCCTGTTCCAGAACCGTCTCGGCGACCACCATCAAGCGGCGCGCGTTCACGGTTGCCGGGTCGGGAACCAGACCAGCGGCCTGCTCCATCGCTTCCAGCCCGGCCACCAGTTGGGCATGACCGCACAGGGAAAACAGCAGCGGCAGCATGCCCGCCACCTCGTCGGGACGGCGGCCGACGAACATGCGACCGGCCTGAGTCTGGCGCCGGTTGACGATGGCCACATCGACCACCTGACCGTCGGCGCATCGCAAGGAGACCTCGAGCCGGCCCTCCAGATCGGTCATGCCGCGGGATCGCTCGCCTGTAGAATGGTCGCCAGATAGGACAAGGCTTCTTCGCCGACCTGGGGATCGACCTTGTCAACGGCGAAGCCGCCGGCCTGGATGATCAGCAGATCGCCCAGCGCCACCTCCTCGGTCATCAGCATCAGACTGACCGAGCGGGTCACACCGAAGCATTCCACCGTCGCCATCTCGCCATCGACGGACACGACGCGGGAGGGAATCGCCATGCACATGGCTCAGGCCGCCGCCTCGAAGGTGACACCGAAACCGCGCAGTTCCTCCGCCACCATCTCCACCACCGTATCCAGCTTGGCCGCCACCAGCGGCGACAGCTCCATGTTCATGTCGAAGGAATCCGGCTGAACGCCGATCAGGGTGATGGTGCCGGGGCTCTCGCCCAGGATCATCAGGGTCGCCAGCAGATCGGACAGACCGACCTGATGCGGCGACAATTTGGTGCGGAAGAAGGCCGGCACGGCATCGCCGGTCATGCGCACGACGCTGGCCGGCGGCTGGTTGACCCGTACCGCGTCGATCACCACCAGATGATCGGCCTTCGAGACATAGCGGATCAGCTCCATGCCCGAGGTGCCGCCGTCGACCACCTCGACCTCGTCGGGCAGGACATAGCGCTTCTGCAATGCCTCGACCGCGTGCGGGCCGATGCCTTCATCGGTCATGAGGATGTTGCCGATACCGAGAACGACGATGCGCATAGGGGGAGCCTGCTGCAAGAAATTGGAGCGCCCGCTTCCAAGCGGGCACCCGGCGGCGGGGGTGAAGGCCCGCTTGGAAGCGGGCGCTCCATCCCCCTTCACCTATATCACAACGCCTTCACCTGCACCGTGGTCTTGTGCTCTTCGTCGACCACATGCACGGCGCAAGCCAGGCAGGGGTCGAAGGAGTGGACGGTGCGCAGGACTTCCAGCGGCTTTTCGGGATCGGCGACCGGGTTGTCGAGCAACGAGGCCTCATAGGGACCGATGGCGTCGTCCTCGTTGCGCGGCGCGGCGTTCCAGGTGGTCGGCACGACGCATTGATAGTTGGCGATCTTGCCGTTGTTGATGACCACCCAGTGCGACAGGGCGCCGCGCGGCGCTTCCAGCCAGCCCACGCCCATCTGTTCGCCCTTGGGGAACACCGGTGCGTTGAAGGTCTTGGTATCGCCCTTGCCGATATTGTCGACCAGCGCCTGCCAGTTCTTTTGCAGCACTTCCATCATCACCGCGCAACGGATGGCGCGGGTGGCGTGGCGGCCGATGGTGGAGTGCAGCGCCTCCAGCCCGACCTTGGCCCCGGCCAGCGACGACACCATGTCCAGCACCTTGGTGGCATAGGTGATGGTCGGCTGGTGACCGGCGGCAACCGCCATCAGCACGTTGGGCAGCGGCCCGACCTGCTGCGGCTTGCCGTAGAAGGTTGGCGACTTGAGCCAGGAGTATTTTCCCTCGTCCTGGAAGTCGGTGTATTTCGGCGTGGTCTCGCCCTTGAACGGATGCAGCGCCCCGCCGCCGGCATAGCTGTACCAGGAATGCTTGACCGACTCGGCGACGCCGTCCTTGAAGAAGGGATCGCCATAGGACTTGATCGGCTTGTAGGTGCCCAGGTCACCGCCGGTGATATGGCCGCCGGGGGTTTCAAACACCGTGCCCTTGGTGTCCATGGGGAATTCCGGCACCGACAGGTAGTCGGTGATGCCGGCGCCGTATTTGGTCCAGTCGGCATAGAAGGCGCCGATGGCGGCGATGTCGATCAGATAGACCTGCTGGATGAACTCGGCCAGCTTGTCGATGTTCTCCTTGATCATCAGCAGCCGTTCCATGGTCAGGACCGACTGGCTGTCCATGTTGATGGCGTTGGCGACGCCACCCACCGCCAGATTCTGCACATGCGGCGACTTGGAACCGAGAATGCCGACGATCTTGTTGGCATAGCGCTGGCCTTCCAGCGCTTGCAGATAGTGGGTCACCGCCAGCAGGTTGACTTCCGGGGTCAGGGTCATCGCCGGATGGCCCCAATAACCGTTGGCGAACGGCCCAAGCTGACCCGAGCCGACGAACGCCTTCAGGCGCTCCTGGGTCTGGGTCATGACCTTGACGCCGTTGTGCTGCCAGGGCGACAGGCTTTCCGCCAGCTGCGAGGCCTTGGCCGGATCAGCCTTCAGCGCCGACACCACGTCGACCCAGTCCAGCGCCGACAGGTGGTAGAAGTGGACGATATGATCATGAATGGCGTGGGCCGAGGTGATCATATTGCGGATGTACTGGGCGTTGAGCGGGATCTCCATCCCCAGGGCGTTTTCCACCGCGCGTACCGAGGTGATGGCGTGGACGGTGGTGCAGACGCCGCAGATGCGCTGAGTGATGGCCCAGGCGTCTCTAGGGTCGCGGCCCAGCAGGATCTGCTCGACGCCGCGCCACATCTGGCCCGACGACCAGGCCTTGGAGACCTTGCCGTCGTTGACTTCGACGTCGATGCGCAGGTGGCCTTCGATGCGGGTGATCGGATCAATGGTGATACGGGTCACGGACGTGTCTCCTGCTTAATGCGCGCCCGCGGCCGTCTTCGGCGCGGCGTGAAGGACGGGAAGGATGCGGACGAGGATGATGTAGCCCAGGACTTCGGCGGCGATGATGCCGACGGTCAGCATCAGCTCGCTCCAACTGGGGAAGTAATTCCAGCCGGAGCCGGTCAGATAGCCGACCAGATAGGCGTCGATGCGGTACAGGGCTCCCGCCAGCAGCATGCTCACGGCGGCGACGAACAGCGCCCGCAACGAGCCGCGCCGCCGCTTGCCCAGCATGAAGATGGGCAGGACGAACAGCAGCATCTCGATCAGGAACATGTGGCTGCGCAGGTCGCCATCAAAAGCGTGGCCGAGTTGGCCGCGCACCGCCAGATCGACCAGACGCACGGCGACGAACAGCGCCAGCATGCCGCGCATGACGAAGGCCACCTTGGCCAACAGGCTGGTCTCGACCGGCCGGCCGAAATTGCGTCCGGCGATCACGGCTTCGAAGATGACGATGGAAAAGCCCATGGTCAGCGCCGAGGACAGGAACAGGATCGGCAGGATCGGCGACTGCCACAGCGGATGGATCTGATAGCCCATCACCACCAGCAGCGAGCCCAGCGAGCTTTGATGCATGGTCGGCAGCAGCACGCCCAGGGCGACGAACAGGAACAGCACCTTGTTGAGCTTGTGCTTGATGTTCTTCAGGCCGAGCTTTTCCAGGAAAGTCGGAGTGAACTCGATCCACAGCACGCAGATATAGGCGGCGACGCACAGCGCCACCTCGAACATCACGCTGTTGGGCTGAGCGTAGACCGGCGAGAAGATGTGCCAGGCGTTCCACCAGCGGCCCAGGTCGATGATGACCGAGGCGCCGCCCAGCGAATAGCCGAACGCCGAGGCCAGCAGCGCGGGGCGCACCAGCGGGTGATATTCACCCTTGTTGAAGATGTAGCACAGCAGCGCCATGGCGTAGCCGCCGCAGGCGAAGGCGGTGCCGATCACCACGTCATAGGCGATCCAGATGCCCCAGGGGAAGCCGTCGTTGATGTTGGTGACAGCCCCCAGGCCATGCGCCAGACGATCCACCAGGACGACGGCGGCGATGGCGGCGAGCACGGCGAGGAACAGGGTCCAGGGCGTGATCAGCTTGCCGCCGACCGGCGCATAGGGCTCCTCGTGGACGACCTCGGCGGCGTGCGCCAGGGCGAATTCGGAAATGTCGGGTTGGGCGGTCATTTCCTAGTCCTCCAATTCGTCGGCAACATGGCCGATGCTCTTGCGGGCGGCATAGGCCAGGCCGGCGAAGGCGGCGATGGGCAGCGCCATGAAGCCGTAGAGCGTATGCTGCAACGTCTCCGACTCGCTGGAATAAGAGCGTTCTGGCAGGTCGGGATAGCCCAGCTTGGCGAAGGGCACGCCGGTCAGCATCAACATCTGGGTGCCGCCGACTTCCTTTTCGCCGTAGATGCGTTGCAGGTATTTCGGCGCCGGCTTTTCGTGCTGCATCATGGCGTTGCGCGGATAGGTGACCGGCTTGCCGGGCTCCAGGGCGAGGCGACGCCTGGCCTCGGCCATCAGCTCGGTGCGTTTGCCGAAGAAGGTGGCGCCGGTCGGGCAGACCTCGGCACAGGCGGGGATGCCCCCCTTGACCAGACGGTGCTTGCAGAGCTGGCATTTCTGGATGCGCGGCGTAGCGGTATCGTACTGGAAGCGCGGCACGCCGAACGGACAGGCGGCGACACAGTAGCGACAGCCGATGCAGGCATTCGGATCATAGCCGACAATGCCGGTGGTCCTGTCCTTGGTCATGGCGCTGACCGGGCAGGCCGAAACGCAGGACGGATCAATACAGTGCAGGCAGGACTTCTTGACGAAGGCAAAGCCGTTGTCGGGACTGTCCTTGGTGGCGGCCGTTCCCTCGGCCCAGACCTTGATGACGTTCAGGGTCTTGCCGGAGATGTCGAGCGGCGTATCCCAGTGCTGTTCGGCGGTCGAGAACTCCGCCGGCATGTCGTTGGCTTCCTTGCAGGCGGCAACGCAGGCCTTGCAGCCGATGCACAGGGTGGAATCGAACAGCAGACCGATGGCGTCGGGGGATACTTCGGCATTGCCGCGAGCCGCCGCCGGCTTGGGCGCGACCGCGACCGCCGCCACCGCGGCGACCGCGCTGCCGGCCTTGAGAAGGAATCGTCGTGAGACTGTCATGGCGCGGTCCGCCCTATTCCTTGGTTTCGGACGAGCTGTCGTCGCTGGGCAGCCGCTTGGCGAACACCGCGCCGGCGCCCAGCGCCGCACCCGCGAGCACGCCGATGGTGCCGACGGTGGCGGTCGACGCGCCCTGGCCCTGCTCCTCGACGATGCGCGGATACGAGGCCGGCGGGTTGGTCTTCAGGTCGGCCAAGGCATGAATCGGCTTCTGGAAGCCGATGCCCTTTTCGGTACAGCCGATGCAAGGATGGCCGGTGCCGACCGGCCACGAGCCCGAACCGACATCGCCGAACAGGATCGACGGGCAGTTGCCATAGGTCTCCGGGCCTTTGCAGCCCAGCTTGTACAGGCAATAGCCCTTGCGGTGACCGTCGTCGCCGAACTCCATGGCGAAGCGGCCAGCGTCGAAATGGGCGCGGCGTTCGCAATTGTCGTGGATCAGGCGGGAATAGGCGAACAGCGGCCTGCCCTTGGCATCGAGCCCCGGCAGCTTGCCGAAGGTCAGGAAATGTACCACCGTCGACAGGAAATTGTACGGGTTGGGCGGGCAACCGGGGATGGTCACCACCGGCATCGGCGCCAGGATCTCAGGCGCGCCCTTGGCTCCGGTGGGGTTGTCGATCAGACCCTGGATCGGGATGGACAGCGGAGTCGAGGGCATGCCGCCCCATGACGCGCACGAGCCGATCGCCACCACCGCGGCGGCATCCTTGGCGCATTCCTTGACCAGATCCAGCGCGGTATGGCCGCCGATCTTGCAGTAGATGCCGCCGTCCTTGGTGGGAATGGCGCCTTCCACCACCAGCAGATATTTGCCCTTGTTGGCGGCCATCGACGCCTTGCGCGCCGCTTCGGCCTGCTGACCGGCAGCGGCGAACAGGGTTTCGTGGTAGTCCAGCGAGATGACGTCGAGGATCAGCTTTTCCAGCGTGGGATGCTCGGAACGCAGCATCGACTCGGTGCAGCCGGTGCATTCCTGGAAGTGCAGCCAGATCACCGGCGGGCGCTTCTTCGAGACCAGCGCCTCGGCGATCTGGGCTTCGGCGCCCTTGGGCAGGCCCATGGTCGCGGCCATCGCCGTACAGAATTGCAGGAAGGTTCGCCGCGTCAGGCCGAACCGGGTTTCGATCGCGGTGTTGTCTTCAGTCATCCCCAACCTCTCCGTTGCGCGACGGACCGAGGGTCAGGGGGCGGGTGACGGCCCGGCCAACCGGCCGCACCATGGTGTCTTTCCTCCCCCTGGACGCCTGGGCGCCTTCTCGTTTGGCGCCATCACAGCAAGGACCGCGCCAATTTGTCGCAGGGGGATGAAATGGCCGCGTTCCTGGGACTCCTGTCGGCGGCGGGGCGGCGGAGTGGAAGGAAGGTTTTCAGTGGGTGTAAATTATCTTTCCTGGGAGCGCGGGCGCCTCGCCCGCTTAGCAACGACCGTAAATAACTGCGACATCGAATCTCATGCTCCGCTGTGTCGGGGCGGCAGCATCGCAGGTAACGCAGATGAACGCAGATATCCACGGATGAACACGGATGCATCCGTCAGAACCGCAGATCATCGTTTGAGTGAGGATCGCCGGAAGCCACAGCTTTTTCAAGGTCATCCCGTAATGGAATGCCGGAATAGATTCAGTCACAACGACGAAATGCTCGGCCGTTCGCAATCATTACTTTATCTGCGTTTATCTGTTGGCATCTGTGTTCATCTGCGTTACCTGCGATCTCTCCGATCGTCGCCTTACGTCCGCAGATAGGTCGACGGCGCCACCTGCCGGACCGGCAGGCTGAGACCGGCCAAGGTCTCGGAATGTCCGAGGAACAGCCAGCCGCCCGGCCGCAGATAGTCGCACAGGAAGCTGAGTACCCGTTGCTGGGTCGGTTTATCGAAATAGATCAGCACGTTGCGGCAGAAAGTCACGTCCATGGGCTCGCCCCAGGGATAGATCTGGTCCAACAGGTTGATCTGGGCGAAACGGACCTTATGGCGCAGTTCACCGACGATGCGGACGGTGGGGCGCTGACGGTCGCGGGAGCGCAGCAGGTAGCGCTTGCGCAGATCGGCCGGAATCGGCGCGATCAGGTCTTCGGGATAGATGGCATGCACCGCCGTCTCCAGCACCTCGGACGAAATGTCGGTGCCGAAGATCTCGAAATCGAAGCCGGGTTGCTGGGCCGCCACTTCGGCCAGCACCATGGCCGCCGTATAGGCCTCGGGCCCGGTCGAACTGGCGGCGCTCCACAGCCGCAACGGCCGGCTCAGGCCGATGCCGGACTGCATCAGCCGGGGCACCGCCTGGTTGACCAGCAGCTCGAAATGACGCGGCTCGCGGAAGAAGTCGGTCTTGTTGGTGGTCATGCTGTCGATGAGATGGGAGAACTCGTGCTCCAGCCCCCCCTTGTCGAACAGATAGCTGCAATAGTCCTGCATGCCATTCAGGCCGAGGGCGCGGACGCGACGGCGCAGCCGGCCCTCCATCATGACCTTCTTGTGATCCGGCATGCGGATGCCGGCGTGATCCTGCACCAGCGCCGCGAGTCTGTCGAAGTCGCGCGGGTTCAAGCTGAGCGGGTCGTGAGCATTCATAGCCGGCATCGGAGGCGTCCATGACTCGAGTTGGTTGGCTCATCCCTTGCCCGTGCCGTTCGGCCTGAGGCGGCGGGCCGGAACGGGTCGCGGGACAAGTATCCCGTATGGCGGGTTGTACTGGCAATTATACTCCCTTGTTCTTTGGTTTAACACCGTGCCCTGGCCGAACGGCAGCGTCGATCCGCCGCCGCCCCTCAATAGCGTTCATAGCCGGCATCGACCTCGTCCATGGCATTCAGATGGATGGCAAAGCCTTTGCCCGAGCCGTTCGGCCTGCGGCTGCCAGCGATATGGGTGGGGAGATTGGCATGGGCAGGCTTGAGATGGGCGATCTTCGGCCCCTTGTGAACAACGGTGATGGGAACTGAGCGCGTCGGCGCCTCGCGACGGACGGCAGGGCGCGGTGCCTCGGAGCCGATGCTGAAGAAGGCCATGGCCGCCTGCAACTGCTCGGCCTGCGCCGCCAGTTCCTCGGAGGTGGCCGACATTTCCTCAGCCGCCGCGGCATTCTGCTGGGTGACCTGATCAAGCTGCTGGATCGCCGTATTGATCTGCTCGGCGCCGATATTCTGTTCGCGGCTGGCCGCCGAGATTTCCTCGACAAGATCAGCGGTCCGCTTGATATCAGGCACCAGCCGGGCCAGCATCTCACCGGCCTTGGCCGAGATGCTCACGGTGCTCGACGACAGCGCCATGATTTCCGAGGCCGCGGTCTGGCTGCGCTCGGCCAGCTTGCGGACTTCCGACGCCACCACCGCGAAGCCCTTGCCGTGCTCGCCGGCGCGGGCCGCCTCGATCGCCGCGTTCAGGGCCAACAGGTCGGTCTGGCGGGCGATCTCCTGGACGATATTGATCTTCTCGGCGATGGTCTTCATCGCCTCGACGGCCTGGGCCACGGCAAGACCCGAGGCTTCGGCATCGGTCGCGGAATGGCTGGCGATCTTTTCGGTTTCCGACGAATTGTCGGCGTTGCGGCGGATGTTGGCAGCCATCTCCTCCATCGACGAAGAGACCTCTTCGGCGGACGAAGCCTGTTCCGAGGCGCCCTGGCTCATCTGCTCGGAACTGGCGGACAATTGCTGCGAGCCGGCCGACACGTTCTCGGCGGCCGAGGTCACGTCGCTGACCACCGCGCGCAGGCGCTCCACCATGCCGTTGAGATTGCCGATCAGGTCGCCGACCTCGTCATGGCCGGTATAGTGGGCGGTACGGCTGAGGTCGCCCTCGGCCACCGCCTGGGACAGGCTGCCGGCCTCGCGCAAGCCGCCGGCAATGGTCCACGACACCCAGCCGGCGGCGCCGAGCCCGAGCAGGGCGGACAGGGCCAGCATGGCGATCATTGCCAGCCGCGCCTGCTCGTAGGCGGCGGCCGACTCCTTTTCCGCGGCCTCCAATTCGGCCCGTGACTTGTCCAGGATCTTTTTCAGGACATCGGCGGCAGCCGTGCGCAACTCGCGGCCCTTGACGCTGGACAACTGAAAGGCGTGACTGTTGCTGTTCTGCTTGGCCAGCGCCACCACCCGCTCATTGATCTGCAAATACGCTTGCACTGCCGAACGGACCTTCAGCAATGCCGGCTGATCGGCGTTGGCCAAGGCCGCGTCCAACTCGTCAATGCGCTTGATCGTATCGCGCCGGTGCTGCTCGATCTGGAGGATTCGCTTGTCGATAGCCTCGTCCTGGTTCTCCAGCAGGATGTTCTTTTCCTGGCGGACCAGTTGCAGCACCTCGGCCATCGCCCGTTCGGCCAGGATGGCCGAGCGCGCGTCGCCGCGCTGTTCGGCTGCTTCGCCAAGCTGGCGCAATGCTGCCGTCACGGCATTGATGGCCGGCCTGGATTGCTGTTCCGACATCTGCTTGCCTTTGGTGGCCGAGTCGATGCGGCCCAACTCGACGACCTTGTCGGACAGCTTCTTATAATCGGCCCAGAGGACGGCGAAGCTGTCGGCCAGCTTGTCGTCGGTGGCATCCCCGACCTCGCGCAGCCGCACCAGATCCTTTTCCACCGCGGCGATGTTGTCCTTGAGGCGGCTGGCATAGGACTCCAGCTGCTTCTCATCCTCCGCCAGGATGATATTGCGCTCGTTGCGGCCGGCGGTGTTCATCGCGGTATCGACCCGGTTGGCCGCCCGCACCTTGACCACGGTGACGTTGACCAGATCGACCAGACTGCCGTTAAGCTCGCCCAGCGAGCGGATGCCGACGACGGACGAGATCACGGCCAGGGTGACCACCAATCCGAATCCTATGCCCAGCTTGGCCTTGATCGTGAAGCGCATGGCGTTTTCCCTACAAAAATAAATACTCGGACAGACAATGCCGGCGATTGGGCCGGAGCGTGTCGCAGGTCCAGTATCTTTGATGCAGGGGTTAATGATCAATTATACGACAGCGTTCTTTGGTTTAATCCCCAACCATATACGGTAGGCTGCGGGATATATTTGTAGCATATCGCATTGATTGTGGATGCGCTTTTGCTTCGACTTGCTCGGAGCGTGCTGCAAGCGCTTATAGGGAGGAGCCTGCGCAGAGGCGCACCGCCGTCGAAAGGACATATTTCTTTTTACCGGCATGTGATGTCAATCAGACGGAAGGCGGCTGGCCAATGGTCAGGGGGGCTCCGCATACGGAAGGAATCGGGCGTGCGAAAGCACCACCCCTGCCTCATCAAGAGCTAGGGCGTGTCGTCAGTTCTGGGATTCCCAAAACCCGAAATGAATGGTTCATAGGGGGTCGGCAAGACGGAGGGCCGACCGATGGAACGTCATGCGCTACGGGATGACCAATGGGAGCGGATCAAG
>Ga0209515_10000761_pt1 | contig 56585 bp, 47 predicted proteins | sample Subgroupgradi54m_FD_187454 | JGI IMG/M metagenome (GOLD analysis project Ga0209515, IMG submission 187454) | Subsurface groundwater microbial communities from S. Glens Falls, New York, USA - GMW60B uncontaminated upgradient, 5.4 m (SPAdes)... ... | reverse complement strand
TCGGGGAAATAACCATCATAAGCTCCCATAAAAGTTACAAAAATTCTGGGCAACCAAAGTATATTTAGGGAAAATTTTCGGCTTTTTAGCCTGTTTTTGCGACCCTGGAGGCGGGTTAGAGGGGCGCTTGGGCGGCTTTAACCCCGGCTCGGCTTTCCCCCTGTTGAAGGCTATAATCTTGGCATCCTGAAGGGAACCACCCGTGCGCGATGAAGACCAGTTTCCGACCGTAAAGTTCCACAAATGCAGGGCGTGCGGTCACGTCTATACCGGCTCGCTTACTGGGGATGATGCCTGCCCCAGTTGTCACACCCCGGCCCACAAGGAGATCCCCCCCGGAGGCCAAATCAAACGGCATATTGAGGGGTCTCACGCCCTGTTTACGATTATAGGCAACATCTATAAAATCCAGGAGTTGGAGGAGTTGCGCGCGCAAATCAACGAGGTGGTGGAACAGAACGTGGATTCCGTCGCCTTCGCCTTTGAAAATTCCTCCTTCCTCAACAGCAGCACCATCAATCTGCTGGTCAAAACCATGCAGACCCTATCCGTATACGGCAAGCCCACCTTCATCATCACCAGCGAACCAGAGGTGTTGGAAAGCCTGCAGATGATGGATTTGGATCGGGTGATGCGGATTCTGCCGAGCGTGGAAAAATACAAGGCCGCCCTGGCCTGAGCGCGGGCCGTACTCGGGCCCGCTTGTTACTGCCCTTCATCCTCGTTGTCGATGATTTCCTTTTCACCGCCATTGCCCTGCGCGGGCTGAGGCTTTGCGGCCTTGGCAGGAACCGGTGCTGGAGCGGCCTGGGTTGGGGGCGCTGGAGCGGCGGGCGTAGTCGGCGCCTTGGAGCCCGAAGGGGCCGTGGGGCTGATGGGGACGGCGGGCGGAGTCGCGGGAGTCGCCCCCGGTTGGGCGGGGTCGGTTTTCGGAGCCGGAGGTGAGGATGGGGGCGTTGCCGCCGGAACGGGCTGGGGCGGGTTTTCCTCCCGGACGCCTTCGGGCTCCAAGGTTTCGGTTTTGAATGTGCCGGACTCCTCTTCGCTTTCCGGATTCGCTTCGGATGGTCCGGAAGGGTTCGGGGAAACCGGCCGCGGGGAACCCCGGTATCGGTAGTCCCGGCCTTGGAACTTCGGAAAAGAAGGCGTGAATTCCAGGGAGACGCGATGGGTGGAAAGCAGATCCGGATGCGGCGTGAAGCTGTAGTCCAAACCCACGATGTGGCGCCAAGTGTAGCCTACCCCTAAGGATGCCACGGAAGTAAAGGCGCTGGAGGAAAATTCGCTGATCCCCACCCGTACGGCCAGGCCGAAATCGAAATCGAACTCCAGGCCCAGATTGCTTGCGGCGAAAAAATCCGCGGGCTTGTCCCAGGCCCGGGACGCGTTCAAGCCGTTGACTGAACGGGCGGTGCGGTGGAACAGTCCTTCGCTTTGCCAAGCCGCTTCCAGGGTGCCGTAAAAATAGGGCGCGGGCAAGCGCGTCGCGCCGCCGAGATAGATTTCCGGCGCCTCATATTCCGCATAGCCCGATTCCCACGAAGCCGAAGACGGGACCAAGCCTTTCATCAGGGCGCTGACACGGAAACGATCGGCCCAAGTATATTGGGCCATACCATCCCCGCGCATGCCGATGCCGTCCTGATCGAGATGGCGGTAAAGGATGTTCAGGTTAAGTCCCAGATCGAATCCGCCCCAGCGGCGGGCGAAGGCACCCACCACAAGGTAATCGGCGATGGAGAAGACCTCCGGAGGCTGGGACGCCAGCGGGTTGGAACCTTCCGGCCAGTTTTCGATGCCGCTCACGCCGTAGCGGGACAGCCCCAGGCCCAGGGTCGTGCGGGATTCCAGGGGAAACAGGAACGCGAAGTCGTCGAACTTGGCTTCGCCGAATTTTTCCGCATGGGAGGTGGAAAAGGTGAAGTCGTCGACGTCGTTCATCGACGCGGGCGAATTGGCCACGGCGTCCGCATTGCGTTGGAACGGCGCGAAGGTGGTTGCCATACCCGACTGGCGGGCTCCGAATCCCTCCTCAACCGTCTGGTTGACGCCGACGGCTTCGTTGAGCCCGTCCAGGTTTTCCGCATGGACGGAGAGCAGGGCCGTAGCCGGAATCAACCAAACCCAAACTGCCTTCGACATCTCCGCATATTATAACAAGATGGACCGATCAAGCCCGTCGCTTTCCGGGTATTGTTGTTCTTATATTTGGACCATGACCCTTGGGAGCCTGCCCGTTTTTCCGCTGCGCAATCCCTGCTTTCCCGGACATAAGATCCAGCTGCGGGTATTCGAGGATCGCTATGCCCAAATGCTCAAGGATATCGCGGACAAGCCGTTTTTCGTCATTTCCATGATCAGCACGGGCGATGAGGTTGGGCCCACGGCCACGCCGTACCGGGTCGGGACTTTGGTGGAGTTTGACGCCATCGATCGCCAAGGCGATTTCCAGATCATCAAGCCCAAAGGCCGGAGCCGGGTTTATCTGGATAGCTTTGATCGGGATTCCAAGCCCTATCTGCTGGCCCAATGCAGCGACTACCAGGATGACCATGACGAGAGCGCGGCTGCGCCGGGCAAAGCCGAATCGCCCAAGGACCGCCTTCCCGAACTGGAAGCGAGCATCCTCCAGATGGCCGCCGTATTGGGCCCCGAGGAAAGCCGGGGCATCCGCGATCTCATGGAGGATATCCGTTTCGATATGGATCGCGAAAACTTCTCCCTCTTCCTCTGCGGCTGTTTGCACCTTCCGCCCATCTACCTGCAACGCCTGTTGGAATCCAAGTCCCTACCGTACCGGATGGAAAACGCCCTCAACCTTCTCTCTCAGCGCGAATGAACATCGTGTTCGACTGGGCCGGGACCCTGGCGGACGACCAGGAGGTCACCTGGCGTTTGACCGATCAGACGATCGGCTCCTTCGGACGCGGACCCGTGGATTTCCGGACTTACAAGGATGAGTTCACCCTGCCCGCGGAAGGCTTCTACGCGAAGTTCTGCCCGGGCGTCCCGTTCCAAACCATCGAAACCGTTTTCGCCGCGCTGTGCCGCCGCGAGTATCCTGCCACGGTCAAGCTTTGGCCCGGCGTAGCGGAAGGCCTCAGGTATCTGGCCTACAAGCATAAGCTTTACCTGATGTCCACCTTGGATCAGGCCATGCTCGAGGCCGCCCTGGATCGGCTCGGGTTGCGGGCATGCTTCAAGGCCGCGATCGGATCGGCGGCGGACAAGACCGCGGCGTTGCCCGCCCTGCTGGCCCGCGAGGGTCTGGCCCAGGACGAGACCGTGGCCATCGGCGATTCGGCCCATGACATGTGGGCGGCGGTGGCGGCCGGGATTGAGCCCATCGGCGTGACCTACGGATATGCCACCAAGGCCGCGTTGGAAGGCGCCGGAGCCGAACTTTGCTACGCGGACTTCGCGGGCGTGCTAGCCCATCTGGACAAGCGCGCCTTCGCGGAGAGCCGCTATTTCCCCGTTGCAACCGTGGGCGGTATCATCCGCGACGATGAGGGCAATATGCTTTTGGTGCGCACGCGCAAGTGGTCCGGTTTGTACGGCATTCCCGGCGGGAAGATCGATTACGGCGAGACCATGGCGGACGCCTTCATCCGCGAGGCGCGGGAAGAGACGGGGCTGGCGATCACGGACGTGGAATTCGTGATGAACCAGGATTGCGTCGAGCATCCACAGTTCTACCGCCCCCGGCATTACATCCTGGTCAACTATACGGCCAGGGTAACCGGCACGCGACCTGCGGTGAAGCTCAACCACGAGTCCGACGCCTTCGTCTGGGCGGATGCGGAGCAGGCCCTGGGCCTTCCCCTCAACGCCCCGACCAAGGTGCTGCTTGAATTCATCCTGGCTGGAAAGAATCCGCACGGAGGAAGGTCCTGATGGGAATCATGAACGTGGAAGACCTGCGCATACGCTGCATTGTGGGCGTGTATACGCATGAACGCAAGGTGGAACAGGATCTGTTCGTCGACGTGCGCCTGGAGTTCGACTTCAGCGAGGCGGCGCGCACGGATCATATCTCCCATACCCTCGACTATACGCGTTTGGCGGCCTTGTTGGAGGAATGGATGCGCCGGGAGCAATTCCAGCTCATCGAAACCCTGTCGGAACGGGCCTGCGTACTCATCACGGACGCCTTTCCGGAAGTGCGGCATTGCCGCGTGACCATCAAGAAGCCCGCCGCCCTGCCCGCGGCACGTTACGCGTCCGTTACCTCGGAACGGAGCGTGGCGCGGTGAAGGCGGGATCCAAAGCCCTGCGCGAGCGCGGTGACGTCGCGGCTACGGAAACCCGGAACGCGGGAGTAAAAGGGGACGGAAAGGCGGATGGAACGGCGAAGCTGGCCGCTTCCATGACGGCGGCGATGCAAAAGAGATCGGGCAAGCCGGACGCGCGCGCAATGAAGCCGGTGAAACCGGGTATGCCTGAAAAAGTGGCCCTGGTGACCGGTTCGGCCAAGCGCCTTGGGCGCGAGTTGGCTCTCACCCTGGCCGCGTCCGGCCACTTCACCTTCGTGCATTACCTGTCCTCTCCGCGGGAAGCCAAGGCCGTGCTGGGCGAGATCGAAGCGCGCGGCGGCCGGGGGGCGTTGATCAAGGGGAACATGGGCTCCAAGCGGGATATCGTTGCCATGGCGGCGAAGGTCAAGAGCACGGCGGGACGGCTGGACGTGCTCGTGAACAATGTGGGCATCTACCGAACCGGGGATCTGCTCGGATACGACGTGGCGGATTTCGAAGCCACCCTGCAGACCAATCTCGTAGGCGCGTTCTATCTCATCCAACGCGTGCTGGAATTGTTCCCCGTTTCGGGCGGCAGCATCGTGAATATCGGCTATTCCGGCGTCGAGAGCCTCACCGGTTCCACCCACAACACCGCCTATCTCATTTCCAAGAGCGGCCTGCTGGTGCTGACCAAATCCCTGGCCCAGGCCCTGGGGCCGCGCCGGATCCGCGTGAACATGGTCTCTCCCGGCATCCTCGCCAACAGCGTGGAGCTGCCGAAACGGCCAGGTGACATCATTCCTTTGGGCCGCCTGGGCGGCTGCGAAGACGTGTGCGATGCGGTGGATTTCCTGTCAGGGACCAAGGCGGGATACATCACCGGCGTAAACCTGGACGTGGCCGGCGGCTACATGCTGGGCCTGAAGGAATTGGACGTGGACCGCGGGACCTAGGCCCGACGGAACCGAAGGAGGCCTATCATGGCATTGCAGAAATTCCGCCGCTCGAAGACGGATCGTCGGGTGTTCGGATTGTTCGGAGGCCTAGGGGCCGCCTTCGAGGTCGACCCCACCTATCTGCGCCTGGGGTTCATCCTCCTGGCCCTGGTAACCGGCGTGATACCCTGCGTGATCGCCTACGCCATCGGCTGGGCGATAACGCAGGAGGAATGATGGCGGGATCCGGGAAAACCGCGGATGCGGGGAAGGCCGTGAAAGGCGCGCCGAGCGCGGAAGCCGAGGATCGATCGAATATCTGGGGCTATATCGAAGGCTATTACGGAAGGCTTTTCGGATGGGAAGAGCGGACGGCCCTCGTCGATCATATCGCGGCCCACCGGTTTCCGGCACCGGGCGGGGTTGCGGGCAGAGGCGGGCTTACCGGGGCAAAGGGTGGAGTGAAAGTCGGCGGGAAAGGCGTAGGGAGCGGAGGGGCCTACCTTTACGCGCCCAAGGAGGATTCGCTCCACCGCCGGGATTGGCGCAAACGCTACCCGCCGGATTGGCGGAAACGCTTCGGGGAGCTGACCGCCCATGCGGCGCGGCGCGGCGTGGACATGGTTCCGGGCATGGCGCCCGGCCTCTCCTTCGATTATCTCTCCGCCGAGGATTACCGCACCCTGTTCGGCAAGTTCCGGGATTTCCAGAAGCTGGGATGCCGCACCTTGGCGCTGCTCATGGACGACATCCCTCCTGTGCTGTCGGCGAATTGCCGCGGGGCCTTCCGCACCTTGGGCCAGGCCCATGGGGAGCTGCTCTCGCGGCTGTTCCGGGATCTCCGGAATTTCGACAAGAATTGCCGCCTGTGGTTCTGCCCCACGGTATACACCGATCAGTTCGCTTCGGGCCCGTTGGAACGGGATCCTTATCTGGTCGATCTCGCCGCCACCGTACCCCATGAGGTGACGGTGATGTGGACGGGGGAGCGCATCATCGCGGAGCGGCTGGACGGCTCGTCCCTGGCCGCGCTGGCGGGGATGTTCCGCGGCAACGTACTGCTGTGGGACAATCTCTACGCGAACGACTATTGCCCCAACAAGATCTTCCTCGGGCCGTACCTCGGGCGGGGAAAGGAGATCTGGAGCCTGACCCGCGGCGCGCTGCTCAATCCCACCGGCCTTCCCGTCACTGATCGGCTCCTGCTGGATTTGCTGGCGGCCTTCCGCCGCGGCCGGAGCCCGGCCGCCGCCTGGCGCGAGACCATGGCGGCTTACGGTCTGCCGAAGGAATTCCACGCCGTCGCACCGTACCTGGCCTCGCCGTTCTTCCGCGCCGGTCCCAAGGATCTGGCACCGTCCCGCGTGGCGGCCCTGCACAAAGCGCTCAAGACGCTCATCTGGGATTGGAAAGGCCTTCTGCACCAGGAATGGTATCCCTACCTGTTCATGCTGGACGCGGATCTCAAGGCCTCCGCCCATGGCAAGGACAAGCCCGATGAAGCCTGGGTGCGGAAACGTTATTCTCCTCTTGTCGCCGAACTGCTTTTGAAAGGGGTTAGGGGCTAGGGGCTAAGCGAGCCTCCCGTCCCGGGTAAGCTCGCCTGCTTTCCATGGACCGCTAGGAAGCGGCAATTGATCGCTCCGCCGTTGGCCCTAGCCGCCCATCTTGTCTTTGTCTTACCCTAAACCCTAATCCATAACCCCTGGGAAGGGACGACAACAGGGCGTCTCTTCCCTTTACTATTTTCCAGGGTTCCACAACCTTCTGCGGAGCTCTCAATGGAAAGAAAGAACATCTCCACCGGTTCCAAGTGGGAACCCATCATCGGCTACTCCCGCGCGGTCCGCGTCGGCAACCAGGTCTTCGTATCCGGAACCACTGGGTCGGACGCTGCCGGCAAGGTGGCGGGCGATACCTATGATCAGACCAAGCAGGCCCTGGCCAATATCGTTTCGGCCCTGGCCCAGGCGGGCGCCACCGCAGGCAATGTGGTCCGCACGCGCATCTTCATGACCGACATCTCGGCCTGGGAAGCGGCCGGCAAGGCGCATGGCGAAGTGTTCGGCGACATCCGTCCCGTGACCACCATGGTGCAGGTGAGCAAGCTCATCGCCCCGGAAATGCTCGTGGAGATCGAGGCCGACGCCGTAATCGCATGATCGACGCCCGCGGGCTTCGCCTATTTCGGGAGCCGGGCTGATGGCTTATTCAGGGCTCAAGGACGCGGTAGCCGATCTCGAACGGACCGGACAATTGCGCCGCGTCACCGAAGAGGTCGATCCGCATCTGGAGATGGCGGAGATCCAGAGGCGCGTCTATGCGGCCCGGGGTCCGGCCCTGCTGTTCACCCGGGTAAAGGGCACGGCCTTTCCGTGCCTGTCCAATCTTTACGGTACCCAGGCCCGCACGCATTTCCTGTTCCGCGACGCCTTGGACGGCGTCAAGGCCCTGCTTGAGCTGAAGGCCGATCCCATGGCCTGGACCCGCCAACCCTTGCGCTATGCGCGCCTGCCCTTCACCGCCTGGCATGCTCTGCCGCGCCGGGTTACCGATCCGGCCGTGGCGGAATGCGAAACCACCCTGGACAAGTTGCCGCAAATCGTGTCCTGGCCCAAGGACGGCGGCGCCTATATCACCTTGCCTCAGGTCTACACCGAGCATCCGGACCAGCCCGGCCTGCGCCATTCCAATCTCGGCATGTACCGCATCCAACTCTCCGGCGGGGAATTCCGGACGGGGAAGGAAGCGGGCTTCCATTACCAGATCCATCGCGGCATCGGCGTGCACCACCATGCGGCTATCCGCCGCGGGGAGAAATTGCGCGTCAGCGTTTTCGTGGGCGGGCCTCCGGCCCATGCCCTGGCGGCCGTGATGCCGTTGCCGGAAGGGATGCCGGAAACCTATTTCGCGGGCCTGCTCGCGAGCCGGCGGTTCCGCTACGCGCGGCGCGGCGGGCAATTGCTTTCCGCGGACGCGGACTTCTGCATCACCGGCACCATCGATCCGGCGCGTACCTTGCCCGAAGGCCCTTTCGGCGATCATCTCGGGTACTATAGCCTGGCCCATCCCTTCCCGGTGATGGAGGTGGAAAAGGTGTTCCACCGCCGCGACGCCATCTGGCCCTTCACCGTGGTGGGCCGCCCGCCCCAGGAGGATTCCCATCTTGCGGAACTGATCCATGAATTCGCCGGTCCGGTTTTGCCCAGTGAGATTCCCGGCCTGCACGGCGTGCATGCGGTGGAAGCGGCGGGCGTGCATCCCTTGCTGCTGGCCATCGGCAGCGAACGATACGTGCCCTATGGAAAACGCAAGCCCCAGGAGCTGCTCACCCTGGCGAACGCCGTGCTCGGCTTCGGACAACTCTCGCTGGCCAAGTACCTGTTGATCGCCGCCAAAGAGGACGCGCCGGATCTGAATATCCGGAACGTGGGCGAATTCCTGACGCATATGCTGGAACGGGCGGACTGGAATGAGGATCTGCATTTCCAAACCCGTACCACCATGGATACCCTCGACTACAGCGGTTCCGGCCTCAATGCCGGATCCAAGGTGGTGATCGCCGCGGCCGGCTCCCGCCGCCGCGAAATGTCCCGGGAAATCCCCTCCTCCCTGGGACAGGCCCTGCCCGCCGGTTTCACCCAGGTATCCTTGGTGTTACCCGGGATCCTGGCCGTGTCCTCCCCGGCCTTCCGGGACGCCGCCTCCGGCCGCGCCGATGCGGAAAGGCTTATCCAGGAATGGGAGAACCGTTTCCGGGATCCCGCCTCGGATGCCTACCGCTCCCTGACCGGCTTTCCCTTGATCGCCTTGGTGGACGATGCCGCCTTCGCGGCCCGCAATCTGGATAATTTCCTGTGGACGGCCTTCACCCGATCCGATCCCGCCAAGGATGTATACGGAATGTGGGCTTCCGTCGTCGATAAGCATTGGGGCTGCCGCGGGGCCTTGATCATCGATGCGCGCAGCAAACCGCATCATGCCCCCGCGCTCGAATCCGATCCCGCCGTGGTCCGCAGGGTCGAGGCCCTGGCTGCGCCGGGCGGAAGCCTGCAGGGCTTGTTCTAGTACTGAGAAGGCGAGGAACGTGGAGTTTGCGCAGCAAACTCCGGAGTTACGAACGACCGGTATCGTAAAGGTGAGGAACGTGGAGTTTGCGCAGCAAACTCCGGAGTTACGAACGACTAACGCTTCGGAGCGGGGACGGGCATCAGCTTCCGGAGAGCTTCCGCCAGGGCACGGACGTCTCCGGTGGGTATGGTGATGGCGTCGGGCAGTTTCCCCAGACCGCAGGCGGTCGTGGCTACCACGGGAATTCCGCGTGACAGTGCTTCCAACAGACGGCGCGGCTTATGCTCAATGAAAGCGGGAAGCACCACCACATCGGCGTCCGCGAGGCTTCCGGCCGCGCGGACGCCGGTTTCCACGCGTAACTTGGGCGATACGCCCCAGAAATCCCCGCCTTCCACCTGCGGTCCAAGGCAGAGCAACCGTAAATCCAATCCATCCCATCCAGGCGCCGTGTCCCGCCCGTTCGAATCCTCACCTGCAAAAAGCCCGTCGGAAAGCGGTCCGGAGGATCCCGGTTCGACCGTCTTGCCCATGTCTCCACCCACAAGCAACCGAAGCGCGGCCCGCAATTCATAAGCGCCTTTGCGGCCAACCGTGGCGGCTGGAAAGGCGATGGTGAATATGTTTTTTTCGACCGGGTGTGTTCCCGGCTTCGACTCCGGCTCGGCGTCCGACTTCGACCCGGAATTCGACCCACGCTTCAACCCGCCCGCACGGGAAGGGGCAGAGTCGACGGGGCCGGGGATTTTCCACGCCAGCAATTCGGTCTTCTCGGGAAAGAGCGCGGCGATTTCAGGATGGGGCGTGATGATGTTGCGGGCCTGCCGCAAGGCTTCGGTTTCCAGGCGGACCAACGCTTCCGGCGCGCGGAAGTCGGCCAAAGTGGGGCTTTCCGGATGGAGGGACGCGGCCTGATCCAATCTGCGGTGCAGGTGCGCGAATGGCAGGGCCGTCATGAGCACATCGAAGGTGCGTCCGCCCAAGTGGCCGGATTTCCAGAGGAAGGGCAGGAGGTTCTGCATGACCGTAACATGCGTGATATCGAATGTCAGGGTGGCCGCGTAGGCCGCCGCGAGTTTTTCGTGGAAGGACAACAGGGCCCGTTGCCGCGCCGCGCCTTGGCCGGACAGCCGCCGGGATTGGTAGGCCCTGGCCGCGGTCACGGCCCATGCGGATCGCACGCGCGAGAATCCTCCGGTCCGCCAGGCATACTTGGGTTTTCCCCAGCGGAGGCCGTTCATGGGAATCGCCAGCATGTCCTTGGCCTTGGCATTGGCCTTCAGGTAGTCGTCGTATTCCGGCCAATATTCATCCACCAGAAATGCCGTCTTGCCGAAGTCCAAAGGTGCGCCCGCATGCGCCTTGTGCCGGAAACATTCCGTCACGCCGCAGGTCCAGCAATTGTCGGGCACGTGCATGCTCACCATGCGTTTGCCCGGACCCAGGGAGACCACGCCGGTTGGAACGGCAGGGGCTTTTTCCGGCGCGCGCGGCCCGCGGATGCGCACGCGCAGGGAATCGGAATTCAGATCCGCTTCGATGCGGAAGCGCCGGTCTGAAGTGAAACGGAGATCCAGGTAGTTCCAGAAGACCGTCGCGTCGCGGCCGGATTCGGCCAGGGAACCGGGAATGATCCGCGTATGGGTATGCCGCTCCAGGATGTCCATTCCGGCGCGCGCGGCCGAATCGTACAAGGCGTTGGAGAGCTGGCAGAGCCCGCCGGCGATGGCCGGCACCACGCAGCCTTCCCGCAGTTCGCGGCCCAGTACATAACCCTTGAGGCGATGAGCCCTTCCCACTTGCGTCCAGAAACTGAACAACCCGCCGGCCCCGATTTCCAGGCCATGCACGCGGTGGACGGCGATGCGCAGGTTGTGGATTTTCCCGGCCAACAGGCTTTTTTCCCCCGCATCATCGGCGGTCCAGAGCGGCGTGATTGATTCCGCCAGGATGGGCAAATCCATGGAGACATCCGTGGCCTCGGCGGTTTGCGGGAAGCGGCGCAGGCGGGGATTGACGAAATCATGGATCAGCCTGCGCCATTGCAGGAGGTTGGCCTTGGCCAAAAAGGTCCAGGATTGGAGTAGGGTCGGTTCGGTTTCCATCGATATGCGGTGCGCTTCCGCAAATATAGGCCCTGGATTGCCGCGCGGGGTGGCAAGACTTAATTTTCATCCATGAACGAAAGCATGGCCACGGCAGGAACGGCGGCGGAAACTGCGGATGCGGCGGGAAACCGCATCGATCCCAAGATCGAACCCTCCTGGAAGGCCCGACTCCAGGGCGAATTTGCAGCGCCCTACTTCGCCGACCTCAAGCGATTCCTCAAGGAGGAGAAGCAGAACGGCGCGATCGTCTATCCGCCCGGACCGCTCATCTTCAACGCCTTCAACACCACCCCCTTTGATGCGGTCAAGGTCGTCATCCTAGGCCAGGATCCCTACCACGGCCCCGGTCAGGCCCACGGCCTGTGCTTCTCCGTGCAACCCGGTGTCAAACCCCCGCCCAGCCTGGTCAACATCTTCAAGGAATTGCATACGGATCTGGGCCTTCCCATTCCCAATCACGGCTGCCTGCAGAAATGGGCCGAACAAGGCGTGCTGCTGCTGAACTCCTGCCTCACCGTCCGCGCCGGCCAACCTGGCTCCCATCAAGGCAAAGGCTGGGAACGCTTCACCGACGCCGCCGTCAAAGCTCTGAACGACGGCAAAGAAGGCCTGGTCTTTCTGCTCTGGGGCAAGCCGGCGCAACTCAAGGGCTCGCTCATCGATCCCAAACGTCATCACGTTTTGAAAGCCGCGCATCCTTCTCCATTCTCCGCCCACAGCGGGTTCTTCGGTACACGGCACTTCTCCAAGACGAATACGATCTTGGAGCAGTCCGGTCGGACGCCCATCAACTGGCAGATCTGAACGCTGTGGCCTTGGGCCTCATGGGGGCCGGCGCGCGGGGGCGTGCCCGGGGCTCAAGACCTCGCCAGGGTCGATTGGGTTTGCGGGCTATTGGTGCAACCTGGTCTTTTCATTGGGACGATCTGCGCATCATGCTTTGAGTATTCTCATTCATTGATTCAAAGGCGATGCTGTGGCGCGCTTGTGCCGGTTGGCTTCCATTCTGGCGAGAATTCGCCCCGGGCACGCCCCCGCGCGCCTGCGCTCAAGCGGACCCAGGCCACCCTGCCTGGTTCCGTTTGGTGGGGGTCCGGTCGGAATGTTTCGCCGCGTCGAGTCGGTGGGAGCGCCGAGGGTTATCCCGTTGGGTTTTGCAAGGTCGCTTGGAAGCTGCACGGGTGGATTGGGTGGAAGTTGCACGGTCGAGTCTTCTCGGTGAAATCGCGTTGGGTACTTTGGTTTTCCTTCGAGTTCGATCCGAGTGGTAGTAAGGCCAGCTATCGATTCGTGTTGTGATTTGATGGGGGGTGGTCTTGTCCGGGTACCTTCGGGTTCGGTGGGGTCGGCAATGTGGGAACAGAAACTAGGATGGGAAGGGTAGGGTGGGGCAGGCTGCCGGTTCGTCGCATCGGTCCGTTTGGGTGAAGGTGGGTCCCGGGCACGCCCCGGCCCCACCGGCCCCCCCGCGGCCCGATGCCCTGAACCGGGGACTTGACTACATTTAATTGCCCCTATGACTGATCCGCTTCAATCCGAATACGACTTCGTGGTCATTGGCGCCGGGCCCGCGGGCCTGTTGGCGACATTGAACATCGGGCTGGCCAACGCCAAATCCGGGGCCAAAAAATATTCCGTGGCCTTGTTGGACAAGCGGGATCCGTGGCGTGAACCGGTCTCCTGCGCCGAAGCGGTTTCGGCCCAGGGGTTGCGCGACTTGGTTCCCAAGGTGGAGCCGGCCTGGGTGCGCGAGCCTATCGACGGGGTCATCTTCATTTCGCCGAACGGCACCGAGGTGACGTTCCGGCATCCGGCGAGCGGGCTGCTCATCGACAGGGCTTTGATGCACAAAAACCTGGCGGAAGAAGGGCAGCGGCTGGGCGCCCATTGCAATTTCCGCGCGCGGGCGACGGCGGTTTCCCGATACGAAAACGGGCGGCGTAACGTCAAGTACGAGGGCTATGCTTCCGGCGAGATAAAAGCGCGGGTGGTGATCGACGCGAGCGGACCTGGGCTGGGTTTCGGCCAGGGCGAGAAGATCACCCAGGGCAATTTCGACGTGGAGCCGGCCCTGTTCGCGCTGGTGAGCGGGCTGGATTATCCCACCAACTACATCCAGATGTTCTTCGGCCGGAAGTACGCGCCGGGGGGCTATGCGTGGCTGTTCCCGAGGGACAAACATATCGCCAACGTGGGCCTGGTGATCGGCAAGAAGTTTTCCAAAGAGGCTCCGGCCCGCAAGACCATGATGGATTTCATGGCCAAGGTCTATCCCGGCGTGACGGTGGAAACCGTGCATGGCGGCGTCATTCCTTGCGGCTACACCCATGACCCGCTGGCCGTGGACAATCTCTTCAAGGCCGGCGATGCGGCCAACATGGTCAATCCCATCAGCCGCGCGGGCATCCTCGAGGCCATGATGGGCGGCAAGCTCGCCGCGGAAGCCGCCTTGGCCGTCATCGAATTGCAAAACGAATCCGACAAGGCGCCGTGCTACCGGGCCTACAAGGAAAAGTGGGACGAAGCGTACGGCAAGGCCAATCTGCGCATCCACCGCGCCAAGGAGCCGTTCTCGCATATCAAGGACGAGACCTTCGACCGGGCCGCGGGGAGTCTCGCCAAGATCCCGACCGACAAGATCACAATGAACCGGATTTTCATGACCACGCTTTGGAGCACGCCTTCCTTGATCTGGAAGATGCGCTCGCTCATTTCCGGATAATCCCTCGCGGAAAAATGGCGGGCATGAAAAAGCCCGCGCCGGGATGGCGCAGGCAATGACTCGCCGTGTCGGAACTCGGAAAGGGATTTCCCTTATCCGTTTCGGGAGCCTAAGGCTTGGGAGCGGAACCGGAACCGGCCGGGTCGATGGGCGCGCAGATGTTGTCGTAGCGGGCGAAGTCCAGCCACTCCACTCTTTCGTCGCCGTCGACCAGTACCTGCTGCGCTTCGGCCGGACCTTCGCTGCCGGCGGCATAGTTGGGGAAGCCGGCGCCCATGGCGTTGGCGGCCCAGCCCTTAAGGAGCGGATCCAGGTATTTCCAGGACAGCTCGGTCTCATCGGAACGCACGAAAAGCGTGGGGTCGCCCAGCATCGCGTCCAGCAATAGGCGCTCATAGGCATCCGCGCTCGTGTCGAAGTGATCGCTGTAGCAGAAGTTCATCGAAGTATCGGTCAGCTCGAAGCTCTGGCCGGGATTCTTGGTGGTCAGCTCCAGCAGGATGGCCTCCTGGGGCTGGATCTTGAATACGATGCGATTGTTGTTCAGGGAGACATTGCCCTTGTTGAACAGCAGCTTGGGCAGCTTTTTGAAGGTCACCACCACTTCCGTGCCCTTGCGGCCCAGGCGCTTGCCGGAACGCAGGTAGAAGGGGACGCCGGCCCAGCGGAAATTATCGAGGTTCATGCGCAAGGCCACGAAGGTTTCCGTGCTGCTGTCGGGCCGGATGCCTTTGCCTTCGCGATAGGCCTTGACCGGTTCGCCTTTGATCTGGCCCTGGCCGTATTGGCCGCGGATGGCCACGGGGGGCGTCGTCTCCAGGTCCAACGGACGGAGGCTGCGCAGCACTTTCACCTTTTCATCGCGGATGGCGTCGGCGGAAAGGCTGACGGGCGGTTCCATGGTGACCAGGCAGAAGATCTGCATGAGATGGTTCTGGATCATGTCGCGCAACAGGCCGCTCTGATCGAAATAGTCCGCGCGGTCGTCGGCGCCCAGCACTTCCGAATGGCTGATCTGAACGTGTTCGATGTAGTGGTGGTTCCACATGCCTTCGAAGACGGAGTTGGCGAAGCGGAACACCAGCAGGTTCTGCACGGCTTCCTTGCCCAGGTAATGATCGATACGGTAGATCTGCTTTTCGGTGAAGCATGAGAGCAGGTTCTCGTTGAGCTCGGTGGCGGTGCCGATGTCCTTGCCGTAAGGTTTTTCCACTACCAGGCGGCACCAGTTGGTCGATTTGGGGGGATGGATCATGCCGCCGGCCTTCAGGGCCTTGGCCACTTCGGCGTATCCCTGGGGCGGAATGGCCAGGTAGAACAGATAATTGGGAGCGATGCCCGATTCCTTGCAAATGCGGTCCGCGGTCTCCTTAAGCTTCTTGATGCCTTCGGGGGAGTAGTCCGTCTGCAGGTACTCGAAGTGGGGAAGGAAGTCGGCGGAGTATTTCCCCATCGACAGCAAATCCTTGTTTTCCATGGGCTTACGGCCCACGGCGATGATCTTGAATTTCTCGGGCAGGGTCTTCTTGAACATCAGGTTGGCGAGAGCGGGAAAGAGCTTCCGCTTGGCCAAATCGCCGGATCCGCCGAATATGATGATCAGGCATTCGTCCGTGCAGCGCCCTTTATTGCTGAAAAAGTTGGACGTGCTGCGTGTTTTTTCGTCAAATGTCATGGGCATCGGACAATCCCGGGTTGGTTTATTGCAAATTTATAATTTTTCGGCTGGATTTCGGATATTAGGGATAACCATCGGGGGCTGGATTTGCCGGGTTTTTTAAAAGCGTTGGAAACGGCATGGGAGAAGCGGTCGGACTTGCGCGGGCACGCGACGGCCTTCCGTCTACTGAACGGGGCCGCTTCGGGCACGCCGGGACTCATCGTCGACATGTTCGCAGAATACCTCGTCGTGTATGCCTATGACAAGGACATGCGATCGCTTTACGGCGATTTCGAGGAGATCCTCGCCAAGGTGACCGGAGCCAAAGGCATCGCGCTCAAGGATCGCAGCGAGAAGGGCGAAGAGGGACGGGAAGAAGGGCGCAAGCTTTTCGGTACCGTCCCGGAAACCGCCGAGGTCCGCGAAGGCCCGCTGCGTTTCCGCGTGCATCTGCAACATCCCCGCAACGTGGGCCTGTTCCTGGACACGCGCCTGCTGCGGGAGGATCTCATCACTTCCTGCCGCAGGCACGACGTGCTCAACCTGTTCAGCTATTCCAGTTCGCTCGGGATCGCCGCGGCCTACAACAATTCAGGGTCGGTGGTGAACGTGGACATTTCCGCGCGTTACCTGGGCTGGGGCAAGGAGAACCTCGCCCTCAACGGCATGTCCTCGGACAAGGCCAAGTTCGTCACCATGGACAGCGAGAAATACCTCGACTGGGCCGTGAAGAAGGCGCAGACCTACGACGTGATCATTCTGGATCCGCCGAGCTTCTCGCGATCCAAAGGCGGCGTGTTCACTTTCGACGAGGACTATTTCCGACTCGTGGCGAAGGGCCTGAAACTGCTGCGGCCCGGCGGCCGGTTCTACGCGCTCACCAACTTCGGCGGGATAGGAGCCGAGGCGTTCCGCAAGAGCCTGAAGGATGCTCTGGACGCGATGGGCGGCGGCGACGCCGCGATCCACCGACTCAGCCTGCCGGAGGATTTCGACGGCGCGGGAGAGTCCGCGGGCGAAGGCCGCGGCAAGGGGAACACCCCTGCTACGGTCGAGGGCACGTTGCTGGCATTCGAAGCCACCCTTCCAAACCGGGAAATTAAGCCACTTTAAGTTTGCGGTATTTCATATTGGTCCGTGATGGGCGGCGGATTTCACGCTGCGAGCCATAGTCAATTTAGCCCAAAAAGCTATTTTGCTAACATCCGGAGACGATTGATGTCCTATCAGGTCACACTCAATTCGAGAAACGTTCTCGTTCCCCTGGCGTTGGAAGATCGCCGGGGCGAACACATGAACGGCGCGCTCTCCCAGCTGGATACCGCCACGGCGCTGGTGATCCAGGTTTCCGCCGGCGGCGGTTTCACCCAGGAATTCATCCCATTGCGTATCTGCCAGGATGCCATGCGCGGCTATGCCGGGCTCGAGTGGGAACTCTGGGTCCAAAAGGCCGGCGCCGATCTCTATGCCTATTACCTCGGCGTCCCCGATCGTTTCTTCGCCGCCGATGCGGACGGCCGCGCTCCCCGCTCGCTTTCCGTGCAGGTCGTCGGCACTTCGCCGCTCACCGGCCGCGAGGATTTTTCCGGCGGCGTGGACGTGACCTTGCAGGCGCAGATGGCGCCGCCTCTCATTCCCGGGTTCCTCAATCTGGGCGAGCGTTTCTTTCCCGCCCTGCTGCCGCACAACTTCATCGAACGCCATGTCCTGGACGTGTTCGAGTTCGGCGGCAAACGCCAACCCGTGCTCATGGCCGCTCTCCAGATGGATTCCGCCGATCGCGTGCCTGTGAGCCTGGGCAAGCATTGGGAGCCCAAGAATTGGATCCAGGCCGTGGTGGAAAATCTGGCGGTGCCCGCGGGCTCCTCTCCTTCCACCGCCATTCCAACTGCAGCTGCGGCCGGAGTTTCGACCGCAGCTGCAGCCGGATCCGCGGCCGCTGATCAAGGGAGCTATTTCGCCATCAAGGGCGGATGCTTCTACGGACGTAACCGCAAGATTACCCACTGGTTCGGCGGGGACATCGGCCTGGAAGAACCCGGCTTCCGCGAAGCGGCCACGGAGAAGATCCGCGGTCTGGGCCAAAGCGGCAACGGAGCCTGGGTGTTCTGGCTCGAGCCCCAGGGCGCCGACGCGGAATCCCTGCTCCAGGATCCCGCCGCGGCCGCCCAGCGCCGTATCTCCATCCGCCATCCCATGATGCACCGCCTGCTCCGCCATCGCGGCGCCGCCCCGTCGCGCCGGGCGGAATCGCCGCTGTCGGAATTGAACGCGGGTGAAGCGGTGGCTGCCCTTTCACAAGTGGCCCGCGTGCTCATCGCGCACCAGGACGTGTTGCAACGGGCCTTGGCGGAACCGTCCCATGCGGATTGGTCCCAACCGCAGAACCCTCTCACCGAAGCCTTGAACGCATTGAGCGCTTCGGAAGGCGGCGCGGACCGGAATGCCTCCCCGCGCAAGGCCGGTCGCGATTTTCCGGCCGGGCTTGAAGCGGATATCCGCGAACTGTACCGCGCCCACGGGGAAACCCTGCGCACCCTGGAAACGGTCTTCGATGAGACCTACGGCTATTCGGCCTGGGACGCGGTGGGCAATCCCATGCGCGAAATGCTCAGCGAATACCTGGTCGAATCCGTGGAAAAGGCCGCGGACGTCCGCTCCCCCGCCTGACCGCCGGCCATCATGAGCTTCGTCGTTCTCGCCAACAGCACCCGCGTGATCCTGCCCCTGCGCACGCGCCTGGAGACGCCGACGCGCCTGCCCGTGCTCGCCGGCATCCTGGTTTCCCAGGCCAAGAGCTCGGGCCATTGCATGCAATCCTTCATCGAGATGGGGGCGCCAGGCCTGCCGCGCCCGTTCCGGGGGGAACGTTGGTGTTACGAGTGGCGGAACGACAGCGCGGGCGCCGGTGAGGGAGATGGCGTTGAAATGCTGGCCTGTTGGCTTGGGTTTCCCAACGTGTTCTTTTCGGGAGGCATAGACCCCAACCTGCGGGTAGCCGTGGAGGCCCTGGGCCGCTTCGGCGGCGGTCCCGGGATGCTGCGCTCGCTTTCGCGCATCTCCGTGAACATCAAATCCGGCCAACTGGTGCCGGCCCCCGGCGACGCGGTGTGGATGCCGGATGATTCGCCGAAGCCCTTCCCAGCCTGATTCGGTGCGGTCTTGCGGCGGGAGAAGGCAAAAGTCAAAATGAAAAGTGAAAAATGAAAAGTTAGGGAGAAGAGGGGCGCCTCAGGCCAACGGCAGGGCATTTCCTCGGCGCTTCCAAGCGGTCCGGAAACAGCCGCTCCCGGTTTCCAATTTTGAGTTTTTCATTTTTCACTTTTCATTTTGAGTTCTCTCTCCCATAGACCAGTCACTTAAGCTTTTCCTTCAGCTTCAACGCAAACCCGTTCTTGGGATTGATGTCCAGGATTTGCTGCACGGCGTCCCGGGCCTGATCGCGCATGCCCATGCTCTGGAAGGTCACGGCCAATCCGCCAAAGGCGGAAATCTTCTGCTTTTCCGAAACGTCCTGGGCCAGCAGCACCTTGGAGTAGGCCATGTTGGCTTCCGCCGTCTTGGCCAAATCGTTCAGTTCATCGGCGGCCTTGAGGCGCTCCACCGCGGAGTTGGGCCACGCGCGGTTCTGGACCATGGCCATCAGGGCCGCTTCGCGTTCGGGCGTCACGTGGTTGTTGCCTTTATACACCGGAGCCTTGGCCGCCTTGACCGGAGCCGAGGTTGGGGAGGCGGTTGGCGGGGAAGCAGGGGATTTGTCGGGCGTGGTGCCTGGCCGCGGGGGTTCCACCGGCATGGGGGGCTCCGAGTAGCCTTTGTCCGGAGCCTTGGTGACGGGTTCGGCGGTGGGCTGCGGGGTTTTCGGCGTCGAGGTCGCGATGGGCACCTGGCGGGCGATGGGAGTCTGCTGGTTCTGGCCGGCGGGCTGCACTGCCTTGGGCTGGGGCGTTTCCACCGGGACGGGATCGGCGGCGGGGATTTCCGTTTGGCGGTGGATCACGGCGGGCGTTTCGGCGACCTCGTCCTTATGGGCGGCGTGGCTGCGCAGGAAAAAGAACAGCACGACGAGACCGACGAGCAGGATGAGCGCGCCGACCGTGCCAAGGAGGATTTTGAGCTTGGTCTTGGCGGCCGCGGCCTTGGCCTCCGGAGTGTAGATGCCGGTACGGTTGCTGTCGCCGGCGCCTTTGAACCCGTAAGCGGTGAAGCCACCGGGTTCTCCGTTGCCGGCCATTTCCAACGGATCCTTTTCCAGGGAAGACAGGCTGACCGCCTGGGGTTTGGGTGGCGGAGCCGGCTCTTTGTACGCAGAGGGTTTGGGCGAAGAGGCGAACAGGGGTGCCTGGGATCCGAATAGCGTTCCCGGGGTTTCGAGTTCGCTCAGGCCCGATGGGGGAGGCGGGGGCGCGTATTTGGGCTCCGCGCGGGGCGGGACATAGGCCGCCGTTTCGCGCGCGGGCTTGGGCGGATCGTTGGGCGGATCGTTGCGGGGCGAGACGAAGGAGGGCGCGCCGAAGAGCGTGTCGCCGGTGGACTTGGCCTCGGTTTGTTGAGACGGGTTCTGGAAGGCCGCGGGCTTGGGCGCGGCCGGGGCGGCGTCCGCAGGGGGAAAGAAATTGAAGAAGGAATCGTCCTCGGGTTTGGCGGCGGGGCTGGGGTCCGCGGAGAATTCCGGTTGCGGTTGTTTGGCCGCGGGCGGATCGGGAAAGAAGGATTCTTCCTTGCGGGGCGTAGGTTCGCTTTGACGGGGAAGCGACTGGGACGCGCGCGGGCTGCGCTCCTGCAGGCGTTGCATGGCGCCGCCCAATTCCCACAGGGCGTCGGAGAAGGCTCCCGCATCCTGGAAGCGGTCCTCGGGCTTGGGATGCAGGGCTTTGGACAGGAAGGACGCCAGATCCTTGTCCATGGAACGCACTTCGGAAAGGGTTTGCGCGGGATTGGTGGAGGGATGCTCCCCCTTGACCAGACGATATAGCACTCCGGCCACGGCGAACAGATCGGTACTGGGATAGCTGAGGAAACCTCCCCGGCCGGCGGCCTCCGGGGCGCGGTAGCCTTGGTATTCGGACCGGACGGGCAGGGGATCCGGGGTCATTTCCGTGTTACCCAAGGAGCGGGGATCCCAGTCGCAGAGCTTGGCCACCAGGGGGCCGACCATGATGTTCCCGGGATGGATGTTGAGGTGGCGGGTGCGTTCATGCATGGCCGTAAGTCCTTGGCATGTCTGCCACAAGAGCTCCAGGCCTCGCGAAAAATAGTTGCCGTCCCCGCGATGCTTGCGGACCCAGTCCTCGAAGGATTGGCCTTCGGCATAGGCCCGGGCCACGAAGACCAGCCCCATCTCCTCCTGCACGTCCACGCAGGTGGTCAGGTTGTCATGCTCGATCTCGGTCATCACCCCGGCCTTGAGGAAGAAGTCCGGGGCGGAGAGCAGACGGGCGGACACTTCCTGCCGGTAGATTTTCACGCAGAGCTTCCCGGCATTCCCATTGGCCAGGAAACACCGCGCGGCAGGGGACTCGCCGAGGAGGCCCTCCACCACGTATTTATTCGCGATTACTTCGCCTTCGGCATATTGGGGATTCGCGGCCATCATTTCCTCACGAGGTCCGGACCGAAACAGGGCGCCACGCCCGAGGTCCAGGGGTTAGGGAAAGTATACATTTTCGACCGCCGGCTTTCGCTGCGGCAGCAGGGCCGGAGGGCTTTTTTATATATTTTGCCAGTACGGCCAAGACTTCCCGCGTTGATTCACGACGAATCGCGGGGCCCGTTCCCACAGGTGTAGATGACGCAAAAACCGCCCGTCCCTTCCCATCGAAGCAAGCGCTCTGCCTTTCCGTTGATCCGCGCCGTGCTTTTGGGATGCCTGATGTGCGGAACCGCCTTTTCGTCCCGCAACAAGAATCCCGAACTGAGCGAGGATTCCCTGCAGGCCATGGTCGCCCGGGAGCCGGACAACCCCATCCATTGGATGAAGCTGGGCGCCTTGGCCGCCAAGAACAACCAGGTCGATTTGGCCAAGGGTTATTTTGACGAGGCCATCAAGCTATCCGGTAATCAGGGAAAGACTATTTTGGAGGTGGGCGATCTTTGGCTGTCCACCGGGCGCATCAAGACCAGCCTTCCCTACATGATGCCCAATCTGGCCCATCTGGATCCGGCGCGCCTCGATCAATTGCAGAACGGCCTGGAAAAGGAACGCCTCTACTCGGCGCAACTGTTGGTTTTGCGCAACCTGGGCTCGCGCACGCAATCCTATCAGCCTGTCAACCGCAAGACCGCGGTGCTGGCTTTCCGCCTGGGCGACTACGCCCTGTGCCAGGAAACCCTCGCCCGCTTCGCGGATCAACTCGACTATGAAAGTGCGCGCAATCTGCTGTTGGTGAACTTCTTCCTGAATGGAACCTTGGATCCCAAGATTCCCGCTTCCCTTTACAAACGGTTTCCGCAAGGCGAAATGAACTATCTGGTGAACCTGAACAACGCCCAGCAGGCCCGCTGGCGCGAAGTCCGGGACTTCCTCAAGCGCGAAAACAATTCTCCCTCCTACCGCGATTACTACAATCTGATCAAGGCCATGGAGGCCGCGGCCGAAGACCGCAACGACGAGGCCGCCGAAGCGTATCAGAAGGCCCTGGAAACCTCCTGGGATCGCTTGCGCGTTCTGGTGCATGCGGATCTCTACCGCCTGTATTCCAGCACCGGCAACAAGTTCAAGTCCGATCAGATTTGGGAATCCCTCAAGGAGGATTACCAGGACATGGATCCGGATCTGCAGGAGTTCATGGCCCGTCAGCTGCAATTGCGCGGCTACGAAAAGCAGTCCAAGTATTTCTACCGCGTGGTCCTACGGCGCAAGCCCGGCACGGCCGTGGCGCTCGCCGCGTTGTGGGACGATCTGCTCGGCAACGAGGATTACCAGACCATTTCCGACAACCTGAAGGTGCTGCTGGACAAGGATCCGCTTTCCTGCGAGGGCAACACCCTGGCGATGGAATTCCATTACCGCCAGAAGAACGACAAGGAGCTGCTGCCCTACGGCCGCAACGCCACCGTCTATTGCTACGAAGCCGTGGAACCGTATTTCATCCTGGGGAGCACCTTGCTCAACCTGAGCAAGCCGGATGAAGCCAAGACCTACTTCTCGACCTATATCCGCAAGGGCGGCGATGTGAACAAGGTCCCCATGAGCGTGCGATAACGCCGCCCCGGTGGCGATGTGAACAAAGTCCCCATGAGCGTCCGCTGATCTAGCGCCTCGACGCTAGAGCGACGGTTCCGCCAATCCCTTCGCCGGATTCTTCGGCGGTCCCTTCAGGAAAACCTTTCGCTGGATCCTTCCGTAAATCAGGAGCCCGGCGGCCACGCCGAGGAAATCCGCGGCCATATCCGAATAATCGTACATGCGCAGGGGCACAAAGAGTTGATGGACTTCGTCGCTGAAGCCGTAGATCATGCCCACGGCCAGTCCCAGGAAATCCCGGCGCGGGGCCGGAAAATCCTGTAAGGAAACCGGGCTCTGAGCTGTGGGGGAGGATGCGCCGATTCCCGCGACACGGCGGCGTAGCGCTTTGCGCCAGGCTATCGCAGCGCCCAACACGGTATACGCGGCGAAGTGCACGACCTTGTCGCTGTTCGGAAAGGGAGGAAGATGGATTTCGTTTCCGGGCAGGCTCGACGTGTAGAAGAGCACGGCCATACCCGCGAGGGCGGGAAGCCAGGAAAGCGCGGTGGCTTTGTTCGGCGCGATGGTTATTCGCCCTGATCTTCGGTTATGGAGGTGGCGCCGTTCCGGTATTCCTCAAGCAGGGATTTGGCGTCGGCCATCGCGGCATCATCCACCATCACGTCCACGCCTTCGGACATTTCCAGGAAGGGAAGGTTGCCGTTCGCATCATCGGTGCTCAGGGAAGCTGGAATGCCGCCATCGATCAGCATATTGCGGATGAAGATGGCGTCGGGCCGGGTCTGGGCGGTGTAGGCGGTTTTGAGACTCATGAGGTCCTCCGGGGTGGGCAAGGATAGAACTCAAAATGAAAAGTGAAAAATGAAAAACTCAAAATTAAAGACGAAGATCCGGGATGCCGGAATTTGCTGCTTGACCGCTTGGAAGCGCCGGCAAAAAGCCCTGCCGTGCTGCCCAGGCGCCCCTCTTCTCCCAAACTTTTCATTTTTCACTTTTCATTTTGAGTTTTGATTTCTCTCTTCAATAACTATGGAACACCCGGTTCCTATCGACTACCGTTCCTCGGCCGACAGGTAAAGCGTTCCCCGGTAATATAGGTTCACGGAGAGGCGGAGGCCCGGATCTTCGAAGGCGAAGGCGGGAAGGAATTCCCCGGGATTGGCCTGGCGCCGGACGACGGGGAGGTATTCCGCCGCTTTGACCTGGCCGCCTTTGAAATCCTGGATTTGCCACGAAGGCCAATTGAATGCTTGCGGTAGTCGCTGGGAGAATTTCACCAGGAAGGCCTGGGCCTCCCCAAGCAGCATCTGGGACAGGTCCCTGGCGTAATCGGCCTGGGCCGCGTCGGGAACGGAGGCCAGGGCCTTCTTGATATCGTCGAGGGCGCCGGATTCGCCTTCTTCCAGCCACGCCTGCAACGCGAGTGGTTTCTTCTTATCGATGCGCACCACCAGGCGTGAATCGTCCGAAGGGCTGAAACACACGGGACCATCCGAAGCCTTGGCGACCTTCGCGTCCTTGCACTTGACGTGCAGCCACTGTGAGGAGGAATCGAGGAAGGCGAAGAGGCCGGGGTTCAGGCGCAGGGGCCCGGCGATGACGGCCGTGGCTGTGGGCGGCGTCGCGCGGAAGACGAGGAAGTATCGGCCCCTGATCACGCCGGATCCCAGCCAACCCTTTTCCCCCGCGAAGCCTTTGAGATGCCATTGCTGTTGCAGGCCGGGATACAGCTTCAGGGTTTGCGGTTCCGGCTGCGTCATGGCTTCGTGCCAGGCTGCGCCGTTGCCGTAGGCGGCGTTGAGGACCGCGAAGCTGTCCGGATCGAATTCCCCGCCTTGTTCGATGCGGGCCGCGATAATTGCGGCCCCCAACTTGTTGGGTCCGGCCCAATCCAGATGCAGGCTGGCGGAGTCACCGTCCACCCGGCGGTATAGATCGGAAAGTCGGCCGTCCTTGCGGGCGGCGACCTGGTAGTCCTTTTTCAGATCGGCGGTATCGGGAAAATTGATGGCGGAGACAGGGCGGACCGAGAGGAGGAGGCCCGCGAGGGCGGCCCATACGAACCGCCCCCGGGGAATTTTTAGCCGGGTCCGCATGGCATCAGGCCGGGCTGTCGCCGTTGGCCCCGTCCGAGCCTTCGGCACCGTCGCCTTCAGAGGCGTCGGCGGAACCCTCGCCATTCGACGGCTCGTCGGTTTCGGCAGCCTCATCGGAGGCGACCGGGGATGACGCCGTCCCGCCGGTCACCACCTTCTGCGCTTCGGTGGATTCCAGCATGGCCGGATCCACGTCTTCGCTTTCCACCACGGCCACGTCCGTCACCATGTCGGTATCGTTCAACCGGATGACGCGCACGCCCTGGGTATCGCGGCCGATGACGCTGATGTCGGCCACGCCCATGCGGATGACCAGGCCTTCCTTGGTGATGACCAGGATCTCCTGTCCCTCGCGGACGGACTCGATGCAGATGGCGGGGCCGTTCTTATCGGTAACCTTGATGTTACGTACGCCCTTGCCGCCGCGGTCCGTGATGCGGTATTCCTCCGGGTCCGAGCGCTTTCCGTAGCCCTTGTCCGTGATGGTGAGGACCGCGCAGCCCTTTTCGACCACGATCATGCCGATGACGGCATCGGCTTCTTCCAGGGTGATGCCCTTGACGCCGCGGGTGCCGCGGCCGGTCTGGCGGAACTTGGACATGGCGAAGCGGATGGCTTGGCCCTGTTTTGTTCCGATCATCACGTCGTCGGCTTCGGAGGCCAAAACCACCTGGGTCAGGGCGTCGCCCTCGTCCAAGGTGATGGCGTTGATGCCGGCGGTGCGCGGACGCGAGAATGATTCCAGGGACATCTTGTTGATGATGCCGTGCTCGGTCACGAGGACCACGGAGCGGGCGTCTTCGAAGTCCTTGACCGGGACGAAGGCGCTGACGTGTTCGCCTTCCACCAGGTTGATGAAGTTGACCAGGGCCTTGCCCTTGGAGGCGCGGGCCGCTTCGGGCAGTTCATAGACCTTGAGCCAATGGCAACGGCCCTTGTTGGTGAAAACCAGGATATAGCTGTGGGCCCAGGCGATGAAGAGATGCTCGACGAAGTCTTCTTCCTTGAGGCCGGTGGCGGAGATGCCCTTGCCCCCGCGGCCCTGGGTCTTGTAGGCGTCCGTGCCGATGCGCTTGATGTAACCCGTATGGGACACCGTGACGATCATGGGTTCGTTTGCGATCAGATCCAAATAGGTGATGTCGTCGGCCGCGTCTTCGATCATGGTGCGGCGCTCGTCGCCGTATTTCTCCACGATTTCCTTGAGCTCGTTCTCGATGATGGCCATGCGTCGGGCCTTGTTCGCCAGGATATCCTTCAAGTCCGCGATCGTGATCATCAGTTCCTGGTATTCGGCTTCGATCTTGTCACGTTCCAGGCCGGTCAGGCGCTGGAGGCGCATTTCCAGGATGGCGTCCGCCTGCCGATCGGAGAGGCCGAACTGGGCCATGAGGCCGGCCTTGGCGGCGTGGGCGTCGTCCGAGGCGCGGATGAGCTTGATGATCTCGTCGATATGATCGAGGGCGATGCGCAGGCCTTCCAGGATATGGGCGCGATCTTCAGCCTTGTCCAATTCGAACTGGGTGCGGCGCTGCACCACCTCATGGCGGTGCTCGAGGAAGTAGAAGATGATTTCGCGCAGGTTGAGGGTGCGCGGCCGGTTGTTCACCAACGCCAGGTTGTGGATGGAGAAGGTTTCCTGCAGCTGCGTGTGCTTGTACAACTGGTTGAGGATGATGTCCGGGAACGCGTCTTTCTTGAGCTCGATGATGATGCTCATGCCGTCCTTGTCGGACTCGTCGCGCAGATCGGAGATGCCTTCGATGATCTTGTCGCGGACCAGGGAGGCCATCTTTTCGAGCAGGTTGGTCTTGTTGACCTGGTAGGGGATTTCCGTGACGACGATGCGGTTGCGGTTGTTGACCACTTCCACGTGGGTCTTGGAGCGGACCAGCAGCTTGCCGCGTCCGGTCAGATAGGCGGCGCGGATGCCATTGCGGCCGTAGATGGTGGCGCCGGTGGGGAAGTCCGGCCCGCTGACGTGGGTGATCAGCTCTTCGATGGTGATGTCCGGATTGTGGATCATGGCGAAGCAGGCGTTGATGATCTCGCGCAGGTTATGCGGCGCCATGTTCGTGGCCATGCCCACGGCGATGCCGGTGCTGCCGTTGACGAGCAGGTTGGGGAAGGCCGAAGGGAGAACGGTGGGCTCGGTCAGGGAGGAATCGTAATTGGGCGCGAAGTTGACGGTGTTCTTCTCCAGATCCTGGAGCATCATCTCCGCGAAGCGCTTCATGCGCGCTTCCGTATAACGCATGGCCGCCGGAGGATCCCCGTCGATGGAGCCGAAGTTGCCCTGGCCGTCCACCAGGGGATAGCGCATGGAGAAGTCCTGGGCCATGCGCACGATGGATTCGTAAATGGCCGAATCGCCATGGGGATGGTACTTGCCCATCACTTCGCCGACGATGGTCGCGGATTTCTTGTAGGGGCGATCCGCGGCCAGGCTGAGATTCTCCATGCCGTACAGGATGCGCCGATGCACCGGCTTGAGCCCGTCACGCACGTCCGGAAGAGCGCGCGCCACGATGACGGACATGGAATACTTCAGATAAGAGGTTTTCATTTCCTCTTCGATGAAGGTATTTATGATTCTGCCGTGTTCAGGCGCGATGGGTGCGGGAATGGTCATTCAATCTCCTCAGGTCGATCCAAAGTCCGTTACAGCGCGTCCCAATGCGATTGCAGGCCCGCCAGGCGCCGGGTTTCCCCGGAGTCCGACTGGCTGATCTGCAAAGGGGTTATGGAAATGCGGTTCCGGACGAGAGCGTAGTCGTCGGTGCCGGGAACGAAGTGTTCTTCGGGCTTGTATCCCACCAGGCGGAACTCTGCGATGCCGTGGCCGCTGGTGAAGATTTCGTAACTGTCCTTGAACATCACCGTGCTCATGGTGGTGATTTCCACGCCCTGGATGTCCGAAGGTGGGCAGGGAGGGAAGTTGATGTTCCACAAGCCGCCGGGCCGGCCGGAGGTCCGGGCGGGCAGGCAGGAGGGGTTGCGCAACAGTTTCAGGAGCCATTGCACGGCGTGATCGAGCCGGTCCGGGGTGTTCTTCCAGACCGATACGGCCAGGGCCGGGATGCCCCACATGGCGCCCTCCCGGGCGGCCGCGACGGTGCCGGAATAGACGGCGCTCATGCCGGCGTTCTCTCCCAGATTGATGCCGGAGAGGACGAGATCGGGCAGACCGGCCTTGAACAAGTGGGCCACCGCGAATTTGACGCAGTCGCAAGGGGTGCCCATGACCTGGTACTTGGGATACGGGGCGGCTTTGTCCTGGTGGAAGGCCAGGCGCTTGTCCTCGCCGTGGGTGAACCCGTGGGACATGCCGCTTTGGTCCTTGGACGGGGCCGTCACCAGCACTTCGTGTTCCTTGTGCAGCGCGTCCGCCAAGGCGGTCAGGACCGGGCTCAGGATACCATCGTCGTTGGTGACAAGAATCTTCATTCCGTAAGCTTGAAAAGCGGTTTTCGGGGCCTCAAAATCGAGTCGGAAATGGTGTCCTCACAGACCGGAAAATCTACCAAATTCCGGGGTATATTCCAAGTTTTTTAGGCACGCGGAAGGCCCTATTTTTCCCCATGCCGAGAGGGCTCGGGAAGCCCGTGGTTCCGCGGCTTCAGGACCGGTCCGGCGCGAGGCCGCGCGCGGTTTTATGGGGCGCGATACATTAGCTATTTTGCCTGATCGTACATCTTACGAAACCAGGTCGCGACGCATGAACTCCCCATCCCAACCGCCAGCCCCTCAGAAGCCCTCTTCCCAGGCGCCGTCGCAGGCTCCTCTTCAATCCCCCAAAGGCACCCGCGATTTCTACCCCGAGGACATGCGCGTCCAGAACCATCTTTTCGACGTGTGGCGCCGGGCCTGCCTGGATTTCGGCTTCGAGGAATACGAAGGGCCGACCTTCGAGCATCTGGAATTGTTCACGGAAAAATCCGGCCCGGAAATCGTGACCCAGTTGTACAACTTCAAGGACAAGGGCGATCGCGATATCGCCTTGCGTCCGGAGATGACGCCGACGCTGGCGCGCATGGTCAACCAGAAGGGCAACAGCCTCAAGCTGCCCCTGCGCTGGTTCTCGATCCCGCGCCTGTTCCGCTATGAGAAGGCCCAACGCGGCCGCTTGCGCGAGTTCTTCCAGCTGAACATGGACATCCTGGGATGCAACACCATCGCCGCCGAAGTGGAATTGCTGTCCTCGATCATCCATATGCTCCGGGCCTTCGGATTGACCGAAGGGGATTTCTCCATCCACGTGAGCAGCCGCAGATTGTTGTCCGAGCTGTTGGACCGGATGGGCGTCCCGGCCGATAAGAAGGCCCTGGTCTATTCGGCCTTGGACAAGCGCGCCAAGGTGGGCGAGGCCGAGTTCCGGATCCTGTTGGGCAAGGAAGGCCTCTCCGACGCGAACGTCGACGGCATCGAGACGTTCTTCAATTTCAAGGATATGCCTACGCTGGCCGCCTGGGTGCGCGAATCCGGGTTCGAACAAGCGGCGGCGATCGACGCCTCCGGGGCCGCGACGGCGGCTCCTGTGGCCGGGACTCCCGTTGCCGGGGCTTCGGTTTCTGGAGCATCGATTTCGGGATTGCGGGAGTTGGAATCCCTCTTCGGCTACATGCGGGATCTGGGCCTGGCGGAGTTCCTGAAGCTGGATACGTCCGTGGTCCGCGGCCTGGCGTACTATACCGGAGTCGTCTTCGAGGTTTACGATAAATCGCTCGGCATGCGCGCGGTCGCCGGCGGCGGCCGCTACGACAACCTGCTCGCCAACCTGGGCGGCAACGCCCTGTCCGGAGTCGGCTTCGGCATGGGAGACGTGGTGCTCGCGGATTTCCTGCGGGAAAAAAGCCTGATGTCCTCCGGCCGGGAACCGTTGGACTATTACCTGGTCGACGTGGCCCCCAATGAATCCAAGCTGCCTAATCCGCAACTCATGCTGTTGGCCCAGAAGCTGCGCGCCGAAGGCCGCCGCGTCGGCTACTCGCTCTCGGGCGAGAAGATGAAGAAGCAGATGGTCCAAGCCAATGATTACAACGCAGGACGCGTGCTCTTCTTCGGCTCCGACAAGGGCGGGGAAGGGAAGTACGAAGTGAAGGATTTGAAGACGGGTGAGCAGAGCGTCTGCGCGTTCGAGGATCTCTAAGAGAGAATTCAAAAGTCAAAATGCAAAACGCAAAATGCAAAGAGAAGAAAAAGCCGGGCGCCTCGGCCCCACGGTCGGGCATACCTAACAGCGGGCCTTTTATGGCCTGTCTGAAAACCGTTTTGTGGGCGCTTCCATGGCGCGGCGACAGGAAGCACTGTTCCACTCTTACAATTTTGACTTTTGCATTTTGCGTTTTGCATTTTGACTTTTACCCAAGCATTCCAAAGGCATGACCATGCAAGAATCCTCCTACGAAGGCCGCCAATCCCACATCCCCACCATGGAGATGCCCGCCATCGAATCCTGGGAATTCCAATATCCCGGCACGGACACGACCATTGAGGTCAGCATTCCGGAGTTCACCTGCATCTGCCCCAAGACGGGCTTGCCGGATTTCGCCACCATTCAGATTTCTTATGTGCCCGGGAGCCTGTGCCTGGAGTTGAAGAGCCTCAAGGAGTACATCCTCCACTATCGCGAGATCGGGATTTTCCATGAGCACGTGGTCAACCGCATGCTCGGTGACTTCGTGAAGGCCTGCGCGCCGAAGCGCATCGAGGTCCGCGGGGTCTTCAACGCCCGGGGCGGCATCCAGACCACGGCGGTGGCCAGGGCCGGTTACTGAGCCGTCCGGTTGACGGTTCCGGTCTTCGGGTGGCCGAAGCCGTGAGCGTGTAGCCGCCACGATCCTGCCGGGATCCCGCCACGGGTCGCGGAATTTGCGGGAGCGATCCGGATTACCGACGTTCAGGCGTCGAAATCGGCGAAACCGGAAATCCCATTCTGCCATTATGTCCCGGATCGGGGCGGGACAAAGGGTCCTGAAAAGTTTAACTTTTGGCTTCAGACACGAAGGGAAATCACAATGCCGAAGATTCATAATTTCAGCGCCGGGCCGGGCATCCTCCCCCGGCAGGCCATGGAGGCGGGCGCGAAGGCCTGCCTCGAGTTCAACGGGACCGGACTCTCGCTCCTCGAGATGTCCCATCGCGGCAAGGATTTCATCAAGGTGATGGATCAGGCCGTGGCCCTGGTCAAGGAGCTCCTCGGGGTGCCCGCGGGCTACTCCGTGATTTTCGTCGGCGGCGGCGCCAGCCTGCAATTCGCCATGGTGCCATACAATCTGGTGGACGACGGGGAAACCGCCGCCTACCTGGACACGGGCACCTGGGCCAACAAGGCCATCAAGGAAGCCAAGCTGTTCGGCAACGTCAAGGTGGTCGCCTCGTCCAAGGAGTCGAACTACACCTTCATCCCCAAGGGTTACGAGATCCCCAAGGATGCCCGTTACTTCCACGTTACCTCGAACAACACCATCTTCGGCACCCAGATGCAGCATTTCCCGGAATCGCCCGTTCCGGTGGTCGCGGACATGTCCAGCGACATCTTCAGCCGTCCCGTGGACGTGTCCAAGTTCGGCCTCATCTACGCCGGCGCCCAGAAGAACATGGGCATCGCCGGCACTACCATGGTCATCGTACGCGACGACCTGCTCGGCAAGGTGAAACGCAAGATTCCTTCCATGCTGGACTACAAGATCCACATCGCCGAAGGTTCGATGTACAACACGCCTCCGGTGTTCCCGGTCTACATGGCCATGGAAACCCTGAAGTGGGTGAAGGAGATGGGCGGCGTCGGCGCCATGCAGAAGCGCGCCGAAGAGAAGGCCCAGCGCCTGTATGCGGAAATCGACGCCAACCCTATCTTCAAGGGCACGACCGCCAAGGAAGACCGCTCGCGCATGAACGTCACCTTCGTGACGGAAAAGCCCGAGCATGAGGAACCGTTCAACAAGGCCGCCGAGGCCGCGGGCCTGTCCGGTCTCAAGGGCCACCGCTCGGTGGGCGGTTTCCGCGCTTCCATCTACAATGCCATGGACATCGAAAGCATCGACGCCCTGGTTGCCGTGATGAAGGATTTCGCCAAGAAAAATGCTTGAGCGGAAACGCCGCTCTGCGGGCTTTTCCTTGCCGGTCGGCTTCCTGATATGTTGCTGGTTGCTCTCCGCCTCCCCGGCGGGGAGCCGGCCCGCGGCGGTTCCCGATTCCGGCGCCGGATCCGTTCCGGCCTCGCCTTCCCGTTCCGGCAGGGCTTTTCCCCTCGACCCTTCGGCTCCGTCCGTCGCGGTCGTCCATGTCGACAGCCTTTCGCACCTTCGCGCGCCGGCGCGCGGCCCATTTCCCGGCGCACCGCTGATCGTCACCGTTCCCTTGAGCGATTTGCCATACGGGTTCCATGGCGGGTTCGAATCGCCCAGCATGCAGCAGTCCTTGCAATGGCGCGCGGGCTCGACCCAACTGGCGGATCAGACCATCGGCTGGATGTGGGAAGCCCTGCATCCAGGACTCCTCCGGTCCTTCGGAACCTGGGGTTCCCTGGCTTTGTTCAATTACATGTCCGTGTACCTTCCGTTGGGCGGGGGTTGGACCCATGAGGAATGGCATCGCGCGGTGCTGACCTCGCGGGGCCATCCGAGTTACGACGGCATCTACCATTGGGACATCGGCGCGGAAACCATCTCGGTGGATCATGTGGGGGATCAGGACCTCTCCGATCTCAAAGCCCAGCATCCCGCGGACTTCACCCGCCTGATGGAAGCGGGCATCGAAAGCGAGACCGAGGGCGGGCGGCTGATGCGGCGTAACAATTTCTTCCTGGGCCGCCGCTCGGAGTATGACATGATCGATTGGTGGACCACGGCCGTGAACGGGACGTTGTACATCTACATCTGCTCGGTGGACGACTTTGATGCGGATCTTTTGCAGGCCAATCGCAACGAGACGCGGGAAAGCCAGCGGGATTTCACCGGCCTGGATTTCCGCGCCTGGGTCTACGACATGCGCCATCCTCATGAAGCCTATCAGGACAGTCCGCGCGGTCGCATCCATCCTTCGGGTTCGGGGTTCGATCGTTACCTGTTGTATTCGGATCTGTCCGCGAATGAGCGCGGGTATTTGCGTCTGCAAGCGGGCCTCTCCCTGCTCAACCTGGTTTCGCCCCAGATGATCGGACGCGATTGGCTGCCCGGGGAGAATCCCTGGGGCGGTCAGGCCTTCTTGTGGAACTTCGGCCTGATGCATCATCTGACTCCGTTCGGATATGATGTGGGCGGGGACTTCCTGGTGCGGCGCGGCAAGTGGTCCTGGGTCTTCACCGCGCAGGGCCTGGTGAACGGGGAGATGCTGCTGCCGGGCCTGGGGGGGGAACTTTACCGTTACCCCCTGATGGCCGGTTCCACCGAGGTGTTCGTCACCTGCGGCGCTTCCGCTTGGCTGCAGCCGGAGGATCAGTTATACCAGACCACATCCGTGCTTCCGGGCGCTTCGGCCAAGATCGGAGCGGCCGTGCCTTTGCGCTGGTCCCTGGAATTGTTTGGTGAAGCCGACGCCAAGACCGCGGGTTGGGTGGCCGGCAACGTCTATCTGGACGCGGCCTTGCAAGCCCGGGCAGGGCTGCAGCTCCGGCTCTGACACCAGGGCCCAAACTCCGGCTCCCCTTAACTCGGTTTCTGAACCCCGGTGCTAAACACCGGTGTTACCGCGCTCAGGGATTCAAGAGGACGTTATCGATAAGCCGCGTCTTCCCGTAGAACACCGCCACGGCCAGCACCGACGGGCCCGCCAGGGTTTCCTTGGGCGCGAGATCAGCCTGGGAGACAGCTTCTATGTAATCGATTCGCGTTGGGCTGGAGGCTTCAATCTCATCCGCAATCATCCCCTTGAGGACGACGGCGGATCGTTCGCCGCGCGCCCAGACCTCGCGGGCGCGGAACAGGCCGCGCGACAACGCGGTGGCGCGGTCCTTCTCATCGGGCGAAAGGAAAACGTTGCGGGAGCTCAGCGCGAGACCCGACGGCTCGCGCAAGGTCTCGACAATGACCATCTCCAGGTCCAGGGACAGATCCCGCACCATCTTCTTCAGGATCAGGGCCTGCTGGATGTCCTTCTGGCCGAAATAGGCATGATGCGGCTGCACGATGTTGAACAGCTTGAGCACCACGGTGCAGACCCCGCGGAAATGCCCGGGCCGGGTCGCGCCGCACAGGTATTTGTCCAGCCCGGCGACTTCGCAGTAGGTGGAGAAATCCGGCGCGTAGAAATCCGCGGCCTCGGGCGCGAAAATGGCCGCCACGCCGGCGTCCCTGCACAAAGCGCTGTCGGCGTCGAAAGGCCGGGGGTAACGGGCGAAATCCTCGGCGGGGCCAAACTGGAGCGGGTTCACGAAGATGGAGACGACGGTGATCGGGTCGGCCTTGCGGCTCTCGGCGACCAGTTTAAGATGGCCCGCGTGCAAGGCGCCCATGGTCGGAACGAAGCCCAAGGATTGATCCGCGGGAAGGCTCTTGCGCCAGCGGCGGTAGGCTTCGATGGTTTTGAGGATTTCCATGGGGTCACCTGGTAGGAAAAAACTCAAAATGAAAAATGAAAAATGAAAAAATCAAAATTGAAAACGAAGCGCGGAGATTACAGGATTTCTGGTTTGACCGCCTGGAAGCGCCGGAAGCATGCCCTGCCGTGGTGCCGAGGCGCCCATCTTATCCCAAACTTTGCATTTTTCATTTTTCATTTTGAGTTTTTCATTCTCTCTTGAGAGCCTACTTCTTCCCCATGCTCGTGGGCGAAAAGTAGGTAACCCCTTCCGGTACCTTGGAAATCGTATCCACCAGCAGGTTCAGATCCTCGGGATTGCGCACGAAGTCGATGTTGTTGGTGTTGATGATCAGGAGGGGCGAACCCGTGTAGTAATGGAAGAAGTGGTTGTAGGCCTGGTTGAGGGCCTCGATGTAGCCTTCTTCCATGGTCCGTTCGTAGGGCCGGTCGCGCAGCTTGATGCGGTTCATCAAAGTGCGCGTGTCCGCCTGCAGGTAGATGGCGTAGTCCGGCTTGATGAGGTTGCGTTCCAGGATGTCCGCGAACTTGTAGTAGAGGTTCACCTCGTTCTCGTCGAGGTTGAGCGTGGCGAAGATCTTGTCCTTGGCGAACATGTAATCGCTGATGATTTGGGGGCGGAACAGATCCTGCTGGTGGAAGACTTCCTGGATCTGGCGGTAGCGCGAGAGGAAGAAGAAGGTCTGGGTCTGGAAGGCGTATCGTGACTTGTCCTTGTAGAAGTCCGACAGGAACGGGTTGTTCTCGAACTCCTCGAACAGGGGCATGCAGCCCATGCGGTCGCACAGGGCCTTGACCAAGGTGGATTTGCCCACGCCGATCACGCCTTCCACGGCCACGTAGCGCACGCGTTCCGGAAGCGATACGGAGGCGGCGGGCAGGGGACGGTATTCCTCCACGCCTTGCGGTCCCTGCACTTCCAAGCAGCGCTGCAATTGCCGGCCGACGCTTTCCTTGAAGCCCGGCAGCACGAACTCGGGATCGAGATCGGTGAGCGGGACCAGGACGAATTGGCGATCGAGGATGGAAGGATGCGGTACGGCCAGGCCTTCTTCATGGATGATTTCGCGACCGTAGGAAAGGATGTCCAGGTCGATTTCGCGCGCGGCCCAACGTCCGCGGGACTTGCGGCCCAGGCGGCTTTCCGTGTCGATGCAGAAGTTGAGCAGGGCGCGGGGTTCCATGCGGGTGGAGAAGCGCACCACCAGATTCAGGTATTTGCCTTGCGGACCGGGTCCCACGGGCTCGGTCTCGTAGACTTTGGATTTTTGGACCGGGGTGGTGGCGATCCCGCGGATCGCTTCCAGAGCCTTCTGGATATAGGCTTCCCGATCGTTCAGGTTGCTGCCCAGGGCCATGAGAACTACGGTTTCGGGGCGTGCCATGCGGTGCGGAAATATACAAATAAGGGCGTCCCGGTCCCGGAAATCAAGGAAACCGGGAAGCAATTGCAACCGCTCCGGGTAAAAAGTTGTTAATTTGAATGTGTCCCGCGACCGCGGGTCCTTCCCTTTGGAGAGCCTTTTTATATCTTTCCGGATGTCGTTCATCCCTTCCAATCCACCAAAAACATGCTTCCCCGGATTCACCGCGTTTAAGGAGATCCATTTTGGCCACTAGACCGAAATCTGCCATGAAAAAATCGTCGGATAAGTCCAAGGAGGATGACTTCTCCAATATGGAGAATCAATCCCGGGACAATTCCACCGACGGCCGCCGGCGGACGCAGGAAGAAGAAGAGATGGACGCCCAGGACGGCGGCGACAACCAGGAAAGCAACAACGCCCGCACCCTTCAGGAGGCCAAGAACCGCTGGACGGAACTGAAGAAGCTCGGGATGAAAGAGCTCATCAACATGGGCCTCGATCTGAACATCGCCGATCCGCGCAGCCTCCGCAAGCAGGCGCTGGTCTTCTCCATCCTCGAGCGCGAAAGCGGCGGCACCGCCTCCATCTACGCCGAAGGCGTGCTGGAAGTCATGGACGAGGGATACGGATTCCTGCGCAGCCCCGAGCACTCTTATGTGGCCGGCCCCGATGACGTATACGTCTCCTCAACCCAGATCAAGCGCTTCGGCCTCCAGACCGGCGATACCATCTCCGGCATGGTGCGCGCGCCCAAGGACAACGAGCGCTATTTCGCCTTGCTCCGCATCCAGAAGGTCAACAGCGAGGATCCGGAGGTCTGCAAGGACCGCGTCTCCTTCGACAACCTGACCCCGCTGCATCCGGACGTGGCCTTCAACGCCGAGTACGACTCAAAGGAAATCAGCACCCGCATCATGAACCTGTTCACGCCCATCGGGCGCGGACAGCGCGGCCTGATCGTGGCGCCTCCCCGCGCCGGTAAGACCATCCTGCTGCAGAACATCGCGAACTCGATCGTGCGCAACCATCAGGAAGTCAAGCTGATGGTGCTCCTCATCGACGAACGTCCCGAAGAAGTCACGGACATGCGCCGAAACGTGCCCGCGGAAGTGTTCAGCTCCACCTTCGATGAACCCCCGGAACGCCATATCCAGGTGGCCAACATGGTCATCGAGAAGGCCCGCCGCCTGGTCGAACACAACCAGCACGTCGTCATCCTGCTGGATTCCATCACCCGTCTCGCGCGCGCGCATAACGTGGTCATTCCGCATTCGGGCAAGATCCTGTCGGGCGGTGTGGACGCCATGGCCCTGCAGAAGCCCAAGCGCTTCTTCGGATCGGCCCGTAACATCGAAGGCGGCGGCAGCCTCACCATCATCGCCACGGCCCTGATCGAAACCGGCAGCCGCATGGACGAAGTGATTTTCGAAGAATTCAAGGGAACCGGCAACATGGAGTTGATCCTGGACCGGCGCATCTCCGAGAAGCGCATCTGGCCCGCCATCGACGTGTTCAAGTCCGGCACCCGCAAGGAAGAGCTGCTCATGACCCCGGACGATCTGCGCCGCGTGTGGATCCTGCGCCGTTACCTGCAGGATCTCTCCCCGGTGGAAATCATGGAGTTCCTGGTCGACAAGCTCAAGAGCTCCAAGACCAACAAAGACTTCCTGGATTCCATGAATGGTTGATTTCCAGAATATCGGAGTGCTGGGCTGCGGCAATATGGGCGCGGCCCTGGTGCGGGCCCTGGTCTCCTCTGGAACCGCCGCCGCCAAGGACGTTTTCGTCTACGACACTTTAGCCCCGGCCATGGAATCCCTCAAGCGCGAGCTCGGGGTGCAGTCCATGGTGCAGGCCCATGACCTTCCCGATCGCTGCGACGTTTTGATCCTGGCGGTCAAGCCGCAGATCTTCCACCACATCGCCCCCGGGCTCAACGCCAAGAGCGGCCCCAAGGAGCGCGTGGTCCTGTCCGTCATGGCCGGCGTCACCACGGAAACCATCCGCGCGCATTTCCCCGAGGACTACCAGGTGGTGCGCGTCATGCCCAACCTGCCCTTGTCGGTGGGGGAGGGCGCCACCGCCATCGAGACCGACGGCCATTCCGAAGCCACCTTGCTGCTCGCCGAGCACATCTTCAAGGCCGCGGGACGTACCGTGCGGGTTACCAGCCACCAGATGGACGCGGTCACCGGCTTGTCTGGAAGCGGCCCTGCCTACGTGTTCGAATTCCTGGAAGGCCTGATCCTGGCGGGCGTAAAAGCCGGTCTCGCCCGTGAGGTCTCCACATCCCTGGTGATGCAGACCGCCAAAGGCGCGCTCAAACTGTTGGAGAGCGGCAAGGAGTCGCCTTCGTCCTGGTCCGCCAAGGTGAGCTCGCCGGGCGGCACCACCATCCACGGCCTGCACGTGCTGGAAACCGCCGGCTTCAAAGGCATCCTGATGGCCGCCGTGGAAGCGGCCGTGGCCCGATCCAAGGCCCTGTCCGGCAAATGACCGGATGAAGTCAGCCGGATTGCCGGACCGCTCCCCGCCTCATCGATTGCTATAGCCCGCGGGCCCGCCGTTCCACGCTGGAAAGCACGTAGGCGTGTTCCGAAAGCACGCCCCAGGCCTCCAAAGGGCGCCAATACCATCGGGGATACAGCCGGCTCGATATCTCCGATTTCCGGGTCACTTCGGTGCCGCCGTCCACCGGCGTGAAATCGTATCCCGCGGTCCGGAAGCCCAGCCAACGTCGGCCCGGCAGGGTGTTGCCCGTAATCCGGGTGGTCATGGAACGGGGCGGATCCCAACCCGTCACTTCCTGTTCGATTCGTCCTTTGTCGAAAATGCATATCCGCTTGCCGCCCACGTTTTTGTTTTCCAATTCGCAACGCAGCGGCGTCGGCAAACCTATTCGGATCAGGAACGGTTTCTCCGCTTCCACTTTGTCCATCCGTTCGATCAAGGCCCAGGCGCGTTCGGGCGGCGCGGGTATTAAGACGCGGGTCTCGAAGGTCTCGTACCTGGCCCGATTGCGGTAGGGTTTTTCCACTTCCGCAGCGCCGGTGAAGATGCCCGCCGAGCAGACCAATACGATTCCCAGCAGGGCGTGGGGATTCGCCCTCGATTCCAGGCGCTTTCGGACCCAGTGTCCAATCAAGGCTCCGGGCAGGACGAACAAGGTGATGAGGGGAAGGGCCATGCAGCAGCAGATCCACCCTTCCAGCCGGGTGATCATGAGGAATCCGAAGGAGATGACGCCGGTCAGGATCAGGCTCCACTTCACCACCTTGGTATCCATGGCCGCATAGCCGATGGGGAAGCCCACCAGGAACGGGAGGAGGCAGAACATGACGATTCCAAAGCTTTCGTGATTATCGTAGACCGACGTATATCCGATGATGGCTATGGCTACCCCCATCAGGGTGATGGAGGTTATGGCGACGACGCTTTTTTTCCAAGGGGTTTTCGGGGGACCGGAGGGTGCGGGATTGCCGGGGTTCATGGGAATCGGGTTCCTCCAATGCTGGGTATTGCCTGTCGTCCGCCATCCGGTCACCAGGTTGGCTTCTCGGAGGCCAGGGAGGCGTAATAATTTGAACGCGTTTAAAACATAAATCATAGTTCCTTTCGCGACAATATTTTTTGATCGCGTTTAAAACCGAGCCACCCCTTTCTGATGATTGCCTCGAAAAGGCCAAAAAAGAGAATTAATATCCATAAACAGGCAAAAAATAGGTTAATAATGGGTAATAGTTTATATTGAGGGAAAACAGGAGCGTGCCGTGAAAATCTCCCGCGAACAGAAACTCGAGCATCAGAACCGCTTCATCCAGGCCTTCATCGTCGAAGTCCGCGAACAGGGTTATGCGGCCGTGAGCCTGCGCGACGTGGCGCGCCGCGTCGGCCTGAGCGACGGCGTCATCTACAAGCATTTCGCCTCCAAAGAGAAAATCCTCCTCGCCTATTACGCCGCTAAAATGGAAGGCCTGCGGAAGGAAGGGGCGGCGCTGCTCGGCAAGGCGGACTATTCCCTGACCGAGAAGGTGCAGGCCCTGTTGGAATTCCAGATCGCCCGGTATGAGGGCGAAAAGGATTTCCTGGAGAAGACCTTCCACGCCACTTTCGTGGCCGCGAGCCTCATGTGGTCGGAAGTGGCGGCCATGCGCAAGGTCTATCTGGAGACGGTGGGCGCGTTCGTCAAGGCCGCGGAGTCAAAGGGGGAAATCCCGGAAGTGGTCTGGGCCGGCGTGGTCGACGAAATGCTGTGGTGCCATTATATGGGCGTGATGATGTACTGGCTCAAGGACGATTCCGAAAACCATGAGGACAGCAGCCAGTTCATCGATCGCACCGTGAACCTCTTCGCCGCGGTGGTGGGCGGCCCCTTGCTGAAGCAGGCGGAAGAACTCGTTGGATTCCTGGTCAACCGGCATCTGATGCCGCTGCTGATGAACCTGGGGACATTGGGTAAATCCCGGGCAGGTTACGGTGCGAAGACGCCGGGTTCCGATGGCGTGAAAACCGCCTCCGGTAAACCGGGTCGAAGCAAACCGGATGGAAAAATTCCGGACGGAAATAATCCGGATGGGAAAAAACCGGATGGAAAAAAGAGGGGAGCGGTGCGGGCGAAGCCCTCGCCGCGGAACCGCGCATGAGCGGTAAGCCGGGTAAGCCCGTTAATTCCGCCATGCCTTTGTCCAAGCTGGCCCGCGCCGGCGTCGCGGGCCGTCTCGCCGTGTCCACCGCCCTGCGTTCGATTCGACCGGGAAAGTCCACTCCGGAGGACGAATGGAAGGCGCGCGGCGAGGCATTCTTCGCGGCCTGCGCGCGCCTGAAGGGGTTGCCGCTCAAGTTGGCCCAGATGATGAGCCAGGAAGAAGAATTGCTGCCGGAAGAATTCCGCAAGGAGCTGTCCCGCTCCTGCTACCAATCACCGCCCATGAACCGCGCGCTCGTGCGCCAAACGATTACCGCCAATCTCGGCGCTCCGCCGGAAAAACTTTTCCGGTCCTTTTCCGAGACGCCTTTCGCCGCGGCCAGCCTGGGCCAAGTGCATTTGGCCTTGAGTCATGAGGACCGCAAGATCGCGCTCAAGCTGCAATATCCCGGCATAGCCCGCACGGTCAAGAACGATCTGGCCGTGGTGGGAAGCTTCGCCTCGGCCCTGCCCTGGCTCAAAGAGGTGCAGGGCGCCTGGACCGAGGTGGCGGACCGGATGCTGGAGGAGCTCTCCTACGTGAACGAGGCCAAGTGGACGGAATGGTTCCGCGCCAATCTGGGTATCGCCGAGGTTACCGTTCCCGGGATTCACGCGGCTTTCAGCACGGACACGGTGCTCGCCACGGATTTCATGGAGGGCGCGCACCTGCAGGAGTGGCTTGGGCAAACGCCCTGCCAGGAAGAGCGCGACGCCCTGGCGAAAGTGCTCTGGAGCATCTACCTGAAATCGGTCTACGAGCTGAACGCGCTCAACGCCGATCCCAATCCGGGAAATTTCCTAATTCGTTGCGAGCCCAACCGCCCGGGCCGGATCCTTGAGGATGGCGGCGTGGCCATGCTGGATTTCGGCTGCGTGAAATCCTTTCCGCAGGCTTTCGGTTCCAATCTCGGCAAGTTGTTCGCGATGCATGCGGATGGGTATTTCGCCAAAGGGAAGCATTCGCTTGTCGAGGAATACGCCGCCATCGGGATCCTGCGCATTACGGATCCGCGGGAGGATTTCTCCGGCCTGGAGAAACACCTGCGTTCCATGGGTGAATGGGTGCTGCGGCCTTACCGGACCTCGGCTTTCGACTTCTCTACCGCGGGAGACTATTTCCAAGAGTGCCGCGCCGAGGCCTGGAGCCTGTTCCGCAAGGTCAAGGGGATCGAGTTCTCGCCGGACTTCGTGTTCTTGGATCGGGCGCGCTATGGCCTGTACCGCACCTTCCAGAAGCTGGGCGCGCGCGTGGCCATGGGGAACAGGTGGGAAGCCGGTTGACCTCAGGCGGGTGACGGATACGCAAGGCTTGCCGAAAAACAGTTTAACTTCATGACGGACGGTCATTTGCGGAAAGGCTCCGGTTGTTTCCTTTCCCCGGGGAAAGGGATAATAATCGGGTGAAAGCCCTGTCCCCTTGGCGGCGATCCGTGTTCCGGATCCTCGCGTTGTCCTCATGCATCCTCGGCTCCGCTTTGGGCAAGGTGCCCGTCTCCGTTTTGGGCGCCTACGTGGAAGGCCGTGACTCCAGTTACAACGAAGGACTTTCCCGCGATCTGGCCCAGGCTTTGGCGGAAGACACGTCCATGCTGGTCTTTGATCTCCGCAAGAAGAATTCGGGCGCGCTGGACTCGGCCCATGCGAAAGGGACCCTGGGCCAGGCGAACCTGTTGGCCCCCATGAACGGGAATACGGTCAAGTGGGGCATGGTGATGGATTGCGAGGAGATGAAGGAGGAATACCGCTGCAAGCTCGACGTGCTGGACATGACGACCGCCGTAGGCAAGCCGATGGAGATCCTGCACGTGCTGCTCGAGGCGGGGGAGAAGCGCAAGCCTTTCGCCCAGGCCGCTTCCCAGTCCTTCGCCGCGGCCCTCCAGGTCAAGAAGGCCGATGCGCCCGCGATGGGAACCCTGAAGCTCAAGGTCCCGGCCAATCCCGCCATGCTCATCCGCGGCCTCGCCATCATCCGCAAAGGATCCATCTCGGAAGTTCCCCTGGGCACCACCCTGGTGATCGGGGATTCGCCGCGCTTGATCGTGATCAGCATGGACAACGTCCATTTCGTGCTCTACCCGCATTCCTCCTACACTTATCTGCTTCCGAAAGTGGTGCAGCTCAACTCCGGCACCTTGGGGATCATCAAAGGCGTGGATTCCACCTCCATCGAAGGCAAGCTCCGTTCCGCCACCGCGCTGGACCAGAGCAACCTGATCTGGAAGACCCTGACCAAGGTGGCCGCCATGGACAGCAGCAACCTGATCTGGAAAGGCCTCGGAAAGGTCACGTCCCTGGACAGCCACAACCTCATCCTGCACAATCTCCAGAAGGTCACGTCCCTCGATACCAACAACATCCTCTTCAAGACCCTGGGCAAGGTGACCGCGCTGGACAGCAGCAATGTGCTGCTGCGCACCCTGAGCCAGGTGGCCGCCTTGGATACGTCCAACCTGGTCTGGAAAGGCCTGGGGCAGGTTTCCGCGCTCGACAGCACCAATCTCATCTGGCGCAAGCTGGGAGAGGTCGCGTCCCTGGACAGCAACAGCATTTGGCGCAAGCTGGGCCTGCTGGCGTTTCAGGACGCCAGCGTGGTGCTTACTCCGTCCTTCATCGTCCGCGGCCAGCCCCAGGCGGTATTGTTCCGGCACGAGGGGAGCATCTCAACCATGGAAGTGGTGAAAGGCAACATGTCCGCCCAACCCTTGCTCAGCTCCCAGGAGCCGGTGAGCATCGGGGCCATGCGCGTTGTGCGCACGCGCGGCTATTCCCTCAAGCAGGAGCGGCTCAATCCCATGCGCGGCGATCACATCATCCGCGAATTCGAGACCGTGGATCCCAACAAGAGCACGCGGCCTTTCGCCATGTTCCTTCCGGGCAAGCTGTTCGGCGCCGGATCCTCCCTGCGCACCGCGGATCGATCCATACAGAGCTTCATCGTCTCCGGCTCGCGTGAGTTGGACATGGAGATGGACGTGCTGTCCTCGGAGAAGGAAGGCTGGACGGAATTCGGGACCTTCCAATCCGGGTCCCAGGAAAGCGGATGTTACCTCTGCAGCCCGGACAAGCTGGGCCCATGACGCGCACGTTCCTGCTCGCGCTCGCGTCCTTGGTATCCTTTGCTTCCGCTCAGAAGCCGGACTCCACCGAGGGCCAGCAGGGCCATGGGTTCCCCTGGATCGCCCACAGCTCAATCGACATCTTCTATCTGAGTTCGCCCGCCATCCCCGGCAAGGCCTATCCCTACCAGGCCAGCCTGTACCAGGCCTTCACCATCCAATCCCTGTCCTTCGCCTGGTTCCATATCGGCCTGCGATCCCGCGAGACCCTGGCCCCGGGCTTTTCCCAGGCTTACCGCGAGCCGTTCGCCCTCAAGCTGCAGGGCAGCGCCGAGATCGTGCCCGACTACCTGTATGTTTCCCTGGGCGGCAACATTCCCATCCTCAGCCATGGGATGGATCTCGCCGACACCTTGGCCCTGTACCAGGCCATGAACGGTTATAATCCCATGCCGAATTCCGCCTTCCTTTCCCCGCAGGCCTTGCACGTTTCGGCGTACGGGCGCTATGTCCTGACCAACTGGACCTTGCTGGCGGGAGTGGGCTATATCCGCCCGGCGCTCTTCACTCTCATCCCCGACAAGTCGTTCTATCCCGCGCCGTATTTCGACTTGGACGCGCGGGCGGTGTATCAGGCCCGGGAAGCCCGCCACCGCATGGACTTGAAGGCTTCCATCTTCGGGGACGAAGGGAACGCCACGCGCATTCCCGCCCATAACGAAGGGGATCTGATCGAAGCCCGCTACGGTTACCTGAAGTCCCTGCGCAAGGTGGGATGGCAGACCGGCCTGGGCGGTGCGCTCAAGTTGCCGGACGCCAATCGCCGACTCAAGCTGCAATCGGCTCTGGTGCCGCCCGACAAGGATGAAAACCTGCAACGCGTCTTCGCGGAATTCTCCTTGGCTTGGACGCCGGATCCGGACATCCTCTGGCGCCTGCATCTATTGCCCAAGGTTCTGTTCACCTGGAGCGGCGACGCGGGCCATGAAACCGAAGCCGGCATCACCATGGGCCTGAAAATCTGGGAGTACCATCGGCTGCGGCTGACGGGCGCCATGCTCTACGGAAAGATGAACGACGAGACCTATACGGGATTCGGATTCCGCGGCGAGTTCGCGTTCCGGCATCTGGGATTGCAGGATTTGGACGATGGTTCGGATGCGGTCGATCAACAATGATCCAAGGATCAACAATGCCACCGGGAAGATTGGATTGATATGGAAGACATGAGGAAATGGTACCGGGGAAGCCTCCCGGCCAGCATCGACGCCTTGCGGGCGGCGCGCAAGACCTTGACGAAGGCCCCGGGCGGGGTGGATTCGATCCGGCGCATAGCGCATTCCCTGCGGGGATCCGCTTCCAGCTACGGGTTCCCGAGCCTGGGCGAAAGCGCGCGCGCGGTCGAACAGTCGGGACCGGAAGAACTGGCCATCTGCCTGGACCGCCTGCTATCGGAACTCATCCGCGTGAGCGCGGCCCTGGGTCCCGGGGATCTTCCCAGCATCCTCATCGTCGAGCACGATGCGCAGATGTGCCGGCTGCTGGAGACCATCCTCTCCGGATCCGATCGCGAAGTGGTCGCGCTGGGCAGCGCCGGCGAGGCCCTGGCCGTGCTCGAGGATCGCCAGTTCTCCCTCATCATCCTCGACCTGAGCCTGCCGGACACCGACGGGCGGAATTTCCTGATGCTTCTGCGCGAGCGATCCGCCACCGCGGGCGTCCCCGTGATCGTGCTCTCCGGCATGGCCGGCCCGCAACCCAAGACGGAATGCTTCGCGCTGGGCGCGGACGCGTACTTCGAAAAGCCCCTGGCGCCGGAAGTGCTGAAAGCAGCGGTCTCCGCGCGCCTGCACAAATCCGTCGAGCACCGCCGCGAAGCCCGCCAGGACGTGCTCACCGGGCTGCCCAACCGGGCCTCGTTCTGCGAGGCCTTCCTGCGGACATCGGCGCTGGCCGCGCGCAAGAAGGAACCGGTGTCCCTGGCCTTGCTGGATTTCGATCTGCTCAAGCGCATCAACGATCATCTCGGGCACGTGGCCGGCGACGCCGCCCTGCGCCATGCCGCGCGCGCCTTCGCGGACGCCTTGCGGCGATCGGATCTGCTCGCGCGCTGGGGCGGCGACGAGTTCGCCCTTTTGCTGCCCAACACCAACCTCCTGGGCGCGCGCTTCGCCGTGGAGAAATTGTTCACCGCCTTGTCCGGTTCGCCCTTCCGCACCCAGGACGGAAGGCCGGTGCCCTTGTCCTTTTCCGCGGGCCTGGTCTCGGTGCCGGCGGAAGCCAGCGTGGAGAAGGCGATGGCGTCGGCGGATCGCTTCCTGTATCTCGCCAAGACCGGAGGCCGCGGCCATATGGTGTCCGAAGCCGATCAGATGCCTGCGCAGGCGAAAAAGATCCTGCTGGCGGAAAGCGATGATTTGGTCGCGGCCCTGGTGGCGGAGAACCTGTCCCGCGAAGGTTTCGAAGTGGTGCATTGCCGCGACGGCGGCGAAGCCTTACGCTCCGCGCTGGCGCATCCTTGCGCACTGTGGATCCTGGATCTCAAACAGGAGGCGGTGCATGGCCGGAGCTTGCTCTATGATTTACGGACGAGCTGGCGGGGCGCCCGAGTGCCGGTCCTGATGATCACGTCCTTGGGCGCGGATCAGGCCTTGGCCCGAGGCTTCGAACTGGGCGCGGACGATTATCTGGTGAAGCCGTTCTCCCCCTACGATCTGATGACACGGGTCCACAATCTTCTGAGGAAATAGCAGGAAATGGCCGTAATGAAAAAGCCGGGTCAATCATCCCGGCTTCTTCTGTTTTTGGGAAAAGCGTCGGGCCCGACGCTTGGGGTTATTGGGGCTGGTCGGAAAAACCGGGATGCGACGCGGCGGCCTTTTCGGCGGCTTCGATGCGCTCGGCGGCGGTCTTGGACGCGGCCGCGCTCAATTGGGCCCGGCGGTGCGCGCCTGGTTCCAATCCGGTCTTCATCCCTTCGATGCTCTTGCGGATGATGAGGGCGGTTTCATGCGGTCGGTTCAGGATGTCCTCGGGTTCCTGCATCAGGCCCTTGGATCTCCAATACCAGAACAGCGTCTCCCTGAGCACGGCCAGGAATAGAATCGCCAGGGTCACCCCGATGACGAGGAAGACCAAGATGAGCAGCATTGCGCTGAAATCCCCCATGGAATCGCCTCACTCTCGTTGATCCCCCGGTACAGGCTTATAATAATTCCGGCCTGAAACCGATGCTTGGGGATTCGTCTGATTTTTATTTGACCAAATGCCCCGATAAAGTCAAATTCAGGGGAAAATTCCCGCTGCGAAAGCATGTAAACGGCATTTGGAATCTCCCGTTCCGGACCCGGCGCCCGGCCAGGCGCTGATGGGTTTCCGGCTTACCGGCCCGTCCTCCATCCCCGCAATGGGGTTCCCCCGTCGTCCTGGGGTTTGGAAAGCAATCGGGACGAATATCAAATCTAACATTATCCCGGAATCCGGAAAGTCCAAAATTAATCGGGACGGATATCACAGGGGCCCATGCTCACGCATAGACCTGGTAATTCAGCTCCGGGAAGATGTTGTCGGTCGTTTCCAGGTTCCGCAGGAACGGTTCGTAAATGGAATTCGTGCGGATCTGGCGGTACAGCTCCAGGCAATTGTGGACGTGGACCTTGGTGCGCTTGACGGCGTAGTCGACCATGGTCCCGGTCTTCATGATGAAGGCCCAGTCCGAAGATTGCGCCAGCAGGAGTTCGCGGGCCATCTGGTTGCGTGCGCGGCGATCCTGGTCGCCTCCGGCCGGCAGTCCGGCCACCTCGTGCATCAGGTCGCCGATCTTGTGGAGATGGGGATAAATCCAGTCGTTGGATCCATTGAGCCAAACGTCCGCGTAGCCGCCCGCGCCCCAGGAGGAAAAGGCGGGATCCGATTTCGGCGCGTCCTTGTGGGTCATGAGGTAATCGCGCGGGGTGGAGAGCTGCACCCGGTGGTTCTTTTCCGAGAGCACCTTCCGCATCACGTTGCCCAGGAACATCGGGCCTTCGTACCACCAATGGCCGAACAGCTCGGCGTCGTACGGGCATACGATGCACGCGGGCGTGTCCAGACGCGGGGTCAACCATTCGTCCTGCTTGTCGCGGTTGTAGACGAAGTTCTCGGCGTGCTCCCTGGTGGCCTGATTGGCCCATTCCTCCACGTAGGGTTCCTTGTAGTTGCCCTTGCCCGTGATGCGGAAATACTTGATGCCGGTATTGATGCGCAGGCCCATGGGATGGATGTAGGGGCCGATGTATTTCATGTCGAGATCGAAGCCGATGTCCCGGTAGAACTCGCGGTAGCGGAAATCCCCGGGGTAGCCCTCCTCGGCGGACCAGACGGCCTTGGAGGATTCCTGGTCACGCGCGAACGCGAAGGCCCCATGGGGCGTTTCGATGGGAGCGTAATTGCCTTTGGGCGAAGGCGGATCGCCCTGCAGGATGCCGTGGGTGTCCACGAAGAAATACTTGAGGCCGGCTTCCTTGATGTGCTTGTCCAGGCCGCGGTAATAGCCGCACTCGCCCAGCCAGATGCCCCAGGGCTCTTGCCCGAAATGCTTCCAGTAATTGCCCACCGCCACCGCCAGCTGCGCCTCCACCGTGCGCGGTGAGACCCGCAGGTTGGGCAGGAAGCCGTGGGTCGCTCCGCAGGTGATGATCTCCAGGTTGCCTGATTTCTGGAACTTGCGGAAGCCGTTCAGGAGATTACGGTCGTAGCTGTTGAAGACCTTGTAGCACTTCTCGAACAGGTTGCGGTACATGGCAGCCAGGTAGCAGAAGGACTCGTCGTTCTTGGTCCGGGTGCATTCCTTCTCGGCCAGTTCGCGCAGGCGGTTGATGTGGTTGACGTAGCGCGTCTGCAGCAACTCGTCCGCGAGCATTTCGCACAGGGGCGGCGTCAGGCTCATGGTGATCTTGAACGGAAGGCGCTGCTTGGCCAGGGATTCGAATTCCTGGAGCAGGGGAATGTAAGTCTCGGTTATGGCCTCGAAGAACCAATCCTCTTCGAGGAAGCGGGCGTGTTCGGGATGTCGGACGTAAGGCAGATGGGCGTGCAGGACGAAATTCAAGTACCCCATCAGTTCAGGACCAACTCCTTGAGGTCATAGGTGAAGGAGCGGCTGGAACCGGCGCGCGAAGTGATCTCCAGGTTGAGCACGTCCTTGTTGTACGGGAACTCGGTGCGGAAATAGCCTTGGGCATCCACCTTTACGGTATTACCGCTGACGAAAACCTGGGTGCCGGGCAGGACCTTGCCGGAAACTTCCAGACGCGCTTTGTCCGGGGCGGGCTTGGATTTGGCCTTGGGCGCCGCGGGCCGGATATCGGACTCGGCGGGAAGGGATTCCGCGGAAACGCCGCGGGACCATGACGACGAGGTCATGCTTTCGGAACTCAGGTTCCATTCGGGAACGAAGGAGCGGATGTCCTCCACCGCCAGGTTTTCGGAGCTGCCCAGGGTCTTGGTATGGCTCGAGGAATACGCGAGGACCTCGCCCTGTTCGGCCAGGCGCTTCTGCGTGGTTGCCCAGCTTTCCGGAAGTTCGGAAAGGTTGGAGCGGATGATGGAAATGAAATGGCCCGTATCCGAGAGCCAACCCAATTCCACCTGATATCGCTGTCCCACCTGGGGCACGCCGAAGTACCATTTCCGGGCCCAAAAGAAGACCGGGATGAAAGTGAAGTTGGGTTCGAACAGGGATTTGGATTCCCAATTTATTTTCAGGGTCTCGCGGTAATGGGCATTCGGCACCTTCTCGCGCTGCTTTTCCTCGACCAGATTGGGGGTTAGCTCCCAGTAGCAGAACATGTATTCCGGATCCTTGGGCATCAGGACCAGCTTGGGTTGGCTGTAATTGCCGGGTAACTTCGGCGCGACGTCAGGGAAACCGAAATCCATCTGGGCCGGGTGTTGCTGGAAGCTCTTGGTGCGCCAGATGCGCTCCTTGGTTTCCCCCGGCTTGATGATGGAAATGGAGAATTCCTCCAGGCCCAGATCCTCCGCGGTTTCCCCGGCTACGGCCTTGCTGCGCGAACGTGCGGCGGTCTTGCCGGCGGCCGGGCGCTTGGATACGGGCGCGGGCTTTTCCCGGCTCACTTTTGAGGGTGAGGAATTGGCGGGCTTGGTCTCCGGGTCCTTGGACTTGGACTTGGCGGCGGGGGCCTTGGCGGCGGTTTGCGGCTTGATTTCAGGCGCGGCTTTGTTTTTTTTCAGGGAGGCGGGAGGCGTGGACTTGGCGGCTGGACCCCCCATCTTGCCTTTCGATTTGGCGTCGGAGGAGGTTGCACCCTTTGACTTGCCGGATGGAAGTTTAGAGTTCTTGTCCAGCTTGTTTCTCATGGTCGAACCTCCAATTAGTCTTACCGACTACGGACGTTTGCGGATGGGCTGTCCCCAGACGCTCACACCGGTCAATGTCACGGAAAGCTTGATAAAATCTTCAGTCCATAAATTATTTTCTAGCGTGCCGCGATGTCCATACTTAATTGCGAAATCCAGAATATTTCCTCTTCTTCCCAAAGGCAATCCGCTCCCAAGGGTGAGGTAGTACATATCGGTCTCGTCCAAATATAACCTTTCGAACCCCAAGCCTCCCCGATAAGCAACCTTACGATAATAGGGCTCATATGCGCCCCCTGAGCCTTGGTACTCGTAGCCGGTCCCGACCTTCAGGGCAGGATTCAGTACGGAGGAATAGCCGTTATCCCAAGCTTGGTAGGAAACGTCCGCGGCCAAGCTCTGGTTGGGCATGGGTTTATAGGAACCACCCACCTGCAGGGTCCAGGGCAGATCCCGCGTATCCGTGCTCTTCTGCGAGGAAAGCAGGCCGGTGATGCTGCGGGTCTTGGTGCGATCAAGGGTCGCGCCCATGGTGCCCATCATACCGATTGCATAGCTTTTCTGGCGGAAGGTGGCGGAGACGGAAGGATAGGCTCCGGAACTGCGGATGGAAATGGTGTCGCCCAGGAGGTTTTCACTGTTGGCAAGATCATCGTCGTTAAGGTTTTGATTGAAGCCCGCGGGAATGATGGTCCGCTCACGACCGATAATGAAATGATAACCCAGGGCCAGGGCCAGGAAAGGCTTGGGCGCGTAGGCCAGGGTGCCGGCCAGCTCGTAGATTCCACCTTCCGTGGTAAAGGATTCCAGCACGTCCGGAGTGGCCTGTTCCGCGGGGGTGAAACTGAAATTGCGATGGAACCGCTGGCGATAATACAAGCCGAAATTGACCGGATACCGGGTCATGAAGTTCAACGCGATGTCCGGGATCACGAAGCTGGAGGTCCGGTTTGAGCCCGAATTATCCTGCAGCCAATCCACGTCCGTGTCGAAGGTGGCCGAAAAGGAGGTCTTGTCGTTGAAGGCGGTCCGGGAGGGATTGGGGATGGAGGGGCCCTGCCTGTTCACGGAAGCCATGCCGGCTTCGCCCATGCCGCGCTCGCGGGTGTTGTAGCCGCTGACCTCCATTCCGAAACCGGCGGAATGGACGCTGAGGGGCGAAGTTTCCGCATGCAGCGGAAAGGAGAGGCCGGAACACGCAATGGCGGCGAGCAAAGGCAGGATATGCCGGGAACCGTTCGATGTAAAGCCCATGTCAGCGCGCCTTCAAAGGAAAGAGGTACAGCTCGACGTCCACCGTGAGGCGGCCCGCGTTGAGCTTGGGAGGGATCACGGAGAGAATGGGATAAGGCACCTTGTCCGGAACATTGCCGTTGGCGGTGGCCACTGAAGTATCGATTGCGGGTGATGAAGAAGGTTGGATGATGAAATCCTGCAACATGGTGGCCCCGACATTGACCTGATTCAACATATGCTGGATGCCGTGAGTGGCCCGCAAGGTGATGGCGTCGTCCCCCGGCTTGAGGAAATGCGGCATTAGCCGGATGAGGTCGGTGATGCGGGCGCCGGTTTCCGGATCGAGGTAATTGTTCGGTTCAGCGATATGCCTTAGCACCAAGTAACTCCGCACCGTCAGGGAAGTTGAGCCGGCGGTCAGGCTCATTGAGATCGGGCTCGAGCCGTAGCCGCCGACCAGGGTGGTAATCCACTCTTTGGTTTCCGAGCGGTGGATGAACAGGGTGTCGTTACCGGAGGAATCCTTCGAGAACTTGAGCGTCACCCGGCGCAGATCGGAATCAATCTGGTCGTAGCCGATGCTGACCTCATCCAGGATGGATTCAGGATGCCCGGGTTCGAAGGTGTACCAGAGAACCTTGCGGGATTCCGTGGGGACCTGGTCCACGGCGATATCCCCACCTACCGTATCCCCCAGCAAAGTATCGATGGAAGAGGACATCAGCATCTCCAGCGGAAAGCCGCCTTCCAACTTCGGATGATCCAAGGGCAGGGTGATTTTCGCGAGCGGCACGAAGTAGGACAGATCGAAGTCCTTGGCCGTGGTGCGGGGCTGCGGCGTCTTGCCCGCGCGGATCAACGCGGCGTCGATGCTGTCGAGCAATCGCGCGCGATCCAAAGTCAGGTGCAGGGCGCGCTGGCGGCCGGTGAGCATGTTGGTGCGGGGGCCTTGATACTTCAGCGCGTAGTTGACCGCGCGGACGGTACCGATGGCCATGGTCTGCAACCGGTTCTTGGCGGTCGCGACCGCCGCCTTGGCTGTATCGCCGAAGAGGAGCAACGGTTGCAGACGCAGTTCCGCGCCATCCCCCAGCCAACCGCCGAGGCGCAGCATGGCGGAACCGGAATCATTGCCCGGCCCCGCGAGGGCCGTGAGGCGCAGATGCAGGAAGTGTTTGTTGGACGCCGCCTTGAGCAATTGCTTCCCGAGGTTGGGGAGCTTGTTGGTCTGGGTGAGGGTGTCGCCATGGGCGTAGGCCTCTTTGGTGTGCAAGGTGATGGTATCCCGGCTGGAGGGCAAAGGCAACACCGCGGTGGTGTCCTGGCGGTACAGGTATTGGCGGTTCCACGTGCCGAGGTCGGTCGACCATTGATCGCCGGTGATTCCGATATCCGAGGAATCCCAGGCGGAGACTTCGAAGCGCATCTCGCTCCGCACCGTGTCATTGGTCAGCGTGGCGATGAGTTCTTCGGAAGCGAAGAAGGGTTTGGGGAACGACAAGGCGATGTACAAGGCGGTCGTATCCGTGATGCGCCCGGAGTCGTTGGTGATGCGCAAGGAGTCGATCATGGCCGTGTCCGTGAGCTGGAACGAGAGGCGAGGTTCGCCGATGAAATCCCCGGAATGCCCGGCCAGGAGAATGGTGTCGCCAAGGTGGCGCTGATCGCCGTCGCCCAGGCGGGCTGTCAGCGCATCCGTGGTCCAGAAGCTGTCCACCGGCATGTTCTTGAGGGTGATGTGCATCAGCGAGTCCCTGAGCAGGACGCCGTGTTTAGCCAGGAATTCCCCGCCGGTCTTATTGGGGCCATCGGAAATGCAGGAGGCCAGGCCTGCCAGGGAGCCCGCAGCGAGGGCGCCCAACAGGATTGCTTTGAGGGCCCGGCTAGGCCGGGGCGCCGAGGGGCGGAAATTCAGAAAGGAAAAATTCGGCTTGGAACCCATAGGGGGAATCAGGCTTTCCGCAAATCCAGGCTTTGCTCATTGGAGGGGGAACTTTACCCGTCCAGTCGGTCCCTCCGGGAGGGAGAACCCGGCAAAAATATAAATATTTGGGCCTCCGGAAAATCGCCGGGACGAAATTCCTACATTGGGGCCATGTCGTACAGCGCGCGTTTCAAGGGCTACAACACCGGCAACAGCTTTCCCCTCGACCAGGTCATTTATCGGGATACCGACGGCGGCTTGCTCGAGGTAGAGCACGATATGGTGCAATTGCGGACGCGCACCGCAAATGAGTGGAAATCCCTCTTCGAATCCCGCTGCGGCAGCCACAATTGGCCTTACGCTTCCGGCATCTGGGGCAAAAAGGAATGGGTGCTTCCCGGCATCGCCGACGAGGACATCATCTCCCTGAACGAAGGCTGGACCAATCTTTTCTACGCCAAGCGCTTCGGCGAACATCTGGGACTGGACGATTTGTGGGTGAAGCTGTGCGGCAACAGCCACACCGGCTCCTTCAAGGATCTCGGCATGACCGTGCTCGTCTCGCAGGTCAACCACATGCGCCGCCACGGCGTGCCCATCAAGGCCGTGGCCTGCGCCTCCACCGGGGACACCTCCGCCGCCCTCGCGGCCTACTGCGCCGCGGCCGGCATCCCTTCCGTGGTCTTCCTGCCCGGCAACAAAATCAGCGTGGCCCAGCTCATCCAGCCCATCTCCAACGGTTCCATCGTCCTTTCCTTGGACACGGACTTCGACGGCTGCATGAAGATCGTCCAGCAGGTGACGGAGGACAAGGGCCTGTACCTGGCCAACTCCATGAACTCCCTGCGCATCGAAGGGCAGAAAACCATCAGCATCGAGATCTGCCAGCAATTCGGCTGGGAGGTCCCGGACGTGATCATCATCCCCGGCGGCAATCTCGGAAACGTCTCGGCCCTGGGCCGCGGCTTCGACATGATGCTGGAACTCGGTCTCATCACCAAGAAGCCCCGCCTGGTCGTAGCGCAGGCGGCCAACGCCAATCCCCTTTACCGCGCCTACAAGACCGGCTACGCCAACTTCGCTCCCATACAGGCCAAGCGCACCGAGGCCTCGGCCATCCAGATCGGCAACCCCGTCAGCTACGACCGTGCCGTGCGCGTGCTCAAGAAGTACGACGGCATGGTCTACGAGGTGACGGAAGAGCAGTTGGCCAATGCCGCGCATCTCGCGGACCGCACCGGCCTCTACTGCGATCCCCATACGGGCGTGGCCATCGGCGCGCTCATCCAGATGGTCGAGGAAAAGACCGTGTCCCGCAAGGACCGGATCATCGTGGTCTCCACGGCGCACGGCCTCAAGTTCTCGGAGTTCAAGACCAAGTACCACAAGGCGGAGCTGGAAGGCGTGATGGCCAAGTACGCCAACCCGATTTCGGAACTGCCGCCGGACGTGGAAAAGGTGAAGGCGGAGTTGGAGAAGCGGTTTAAAGAAATCGTTTGATGGGGAGCCCGGTTTTTTAGAACCGGGTGCTTGCGCGAAGACGGGCCGGGCGGCCCGCGGAATCCTACTTGTCTTTCTTAAGCAACGCCAACACTTCGGGGACCATATCGATGGCCTTCCCGAAGACATCCTTCTCGCGCGTCAGGCTCATGATGCGCGTGTTGCCGTCGCTCACTACGATAAAGGCGATGGGCTCCACGCTCAGACCGCCGCCCGATCCCGTCAATTCCGACTTGCCCGTATTGGATCCCAGGCCGAAGCCCACGGAAACCTTGGAAACCGGAATCAAGGTGGTGTTGTCCACGACGATGGGCTTGCCGATGACGGTTTCCGTCTGGGCGATGCCGCGGAGCTTCTCGAGGATTACGGAAGCGATGGAATCAATGCTCATGTCCCGAATATAAGTATTTCCCCGGCCTCCGCAACCGCCGCGTTCATGGCGATCCGGAAGCATCTCCGCCTTTCCCACCCCCGCCGATAAATCTTCTTTCGACCTATGCCGAGGATGCCGGATGGTTTCCGTTTCACGGGCCATAAGAATCCGGCGCAAACCGAAAAAGGCAAAAGGAGAATTCCATGAATGCGATGAAGATGCTGAGGATATTGACGATGACGGCCGCGTTGGCCGCGCCTACCGCGATGGCGGGTTGGGGGATAGGGCCGCTGGTAGGCATGAACCTGGCGAATCCCGATGTGGATGGCCGCGGAAGCAAATCGATTACGGGGTGGGCCTTCGGCGCGCGCCTGGAAACCGGGATGCTGCCGTTCCTGAGCCTGATGTTCGATCCGATGCTGGTCAAGACCGGCGCGCAATTCGATGCTTCGTCGACGGACGCGTCCGGGGAGGGAGACTTCGTGGCCTTGGAAATTCCGGCCCTGCTCAAGGCGCAGATCAAGATTTTGAATCTGGGCGTGTACGGATTTCTGGGACCCGATCTGGTAATCAATACCCAGGCGAGCGGAAAGGTGACCCAATCGGAAGCCGCATCCGCTGGCTTCGCGGGACAGGTGGGCGCGGGCGTACTGATCGGTATCGCTCCCTTCGTGGACCTCACCGCCGATGCCCGGTATTCCCACGGGTTTACCGATCTTATCGACGGGGCGAAAGGGGACATCAAGCATTGGCGCAGCAGGGACACGCGCCTGACCTTGGGCGTTCTGTTGCACACCCCGCTCTAATCTTAAGACCTGCGATTGATGGGGTCTTGGTCCAGGCAGGCCCCAAAATCCTTAAAAAGCATGGGTCGGAAGGCCCGTTCATTGCCATTCCCGGCCGAATCGGGACACAAACCAGGCTCAATCCCGGCCGGGGTGGTTAAGCGGGGTCTCCGTGTCATACCATTATGGAGCTGCGCGGTAAGCGGGGATTTGCTCAGCAACTTCGAACCGAGCGGCTTAAATCGAGGTGACCTTATGCTGGCACGCAACGATCCCGGCTCCGAACGCCGTAACAACATCTACCGTTTCCATACTTTGCTGGAGCTGCTCGACCATTATTCCGAATTCCTTTCGGCGCAGCAGATGGAAGCGGTGATCCGGGATTCGGCGCGGGTGTTCGTGGAACGCGACTGGGCCAGCGAGCAGGAAACCCGCCTACAGTTCATCAAGAAATGCGAATACATCATGGAGGCGCTCGTCGCCATGAAGGAAGCCACCCTCAAGCACGGCATCGCGGAATAATTCCGCGGGTTGGGCCGCTGCTTTCCTGATCCCGGGGATCCCCAGGGATCCCATTTCATTGTCGACTTAGGGGAGAAAAGTGCGAGTGCCAGGAGTCGAACCTGGAATCTTCTGATTCGTAGTCAGATGCCTTATCCAGTTTGGCCACACCCGCATAAATTGGGGAAGGGGAAAGATAATCAACCCCATCGGGTTTGTCAGCCGTATCGCCCC
>Ga0209515_10000760_pt1 | contig 56731 bp, 48 predicted proteins | sample Subgroupgradi54m_FD_187454 | JGI IMG/M metagenome (GOLD analysis project Ga0209515, IMG submission 187454) | Subsurface groundwater microbial communities from S. Glens Falls, New York, USA - GMW60B uncontaminated upgradient, 5.4 m (SPAdes)... ... | reverse complement strand
TGAGTTCTATAATCATAAAAGACCACACATGAGCCTGGAAAATGGTCATTTAAGAACACCCTATCAGGCTTTCCTAGACAAAGGGAGGAAATAATTATGAATAAGAATGTCAACTCAAATCATAGAGAGGAAGTTAATTCAGGACAACACAAAAGCTAGAAGACTCACAAAGGCTTATAAATACTATCAATTTATTTTTTTCCTTATGTTAAGAGAGCTAATTAAAAGATTATTTAATGAAGAACTTAAGAAGAATGATGGGATTATCCACCAATATCAAAGAAATGATTACGACTGTGGTCAAACCTGTTTAGATATGTTGGGGTATGATGGACACAATATGTTTCCAGTTAGAGAATTAAAAATCGAGGAACTAGCATCTCTTCCTGGTGTTCGAAGACTTGATGATGTTCGTTTATCTAAGAATGCATATTTCGAAAACCCCTGTATTCTAAATGTAATGGGTGCTACAGAATCGGAAATTCGCCACTATGCACTAGCATATAAGGACAGGATATATTGCCCATCTTTAGGTGTTTTTAAAGTTAAGAAATATTTAAGGATGATTTGGTCTTGGGCTGAAATATTTGAAGTTCCTTTAAAAAGAAAAACTTCCGAAAATTGATTAGAATTATTTCTTAAACTGAACCCAAAAATTTATTTCATCCAACTATTTATAGATGTAATGATGAATCTTTAGACTTTCTGGCATTTTATCATATACTTTTATTAAACCTTTAAATGGAGAATAAACCAATCTTAACCTAATAAGCGCAAAGAACATCTCAGCAGAAGCCTTAGGAATATTAAGCTTTGAACCATAAGCATCACGCCATATTGTTGGTATTTCTTTTATCTTGAGGTTATTTCTTTTTAATTGATACAATAAATCAACATCAAATGCCCAGCTTGTTATTCCTATGTTAATTTTCTTAATGGCTTCTTTTTTAAGTAATTTAGCACCGCATTGTGTATCCCTTACTTTTATCCCAAACATAGATCTTATTAAGATATTAAATAACCTAGAAGCAATTCTTCTTTTCAATGGCTGTTTTGGTTCTACTATAGCATCTTTTATCCATCTAGAAGCAATAATACAATCATAACCATTAATGTTCTTAATTAATTCATTAAATGATTCCGGTGGAGTTGAATTATCTGCATCTGTAAATCCAGTTAAATCTCCTTTAGCTACTTTAAAGCCTTCAATTATAGCCCCACCCTTACCTACTGGTTCTTTAATAAAAAGATACCTTAATTTATTATGTTTATTTGAAAAATCTTTAACAACACTTAAAGTATTATCCTTACAGCCATTCATTATAACAATAATCTCAAATTGATCCTTGTAAATTTTCTCAAAGAATGAATGATAAGCATTAAGTGTATTCCCAATTCTAGCTTCCTCATTATAGGCTGGTATAACTATGGATAATTTCATTTTTTATAAATAATGGTAATAAGTAGAAGTATAAAAAACAATATTCCTGTTAATGTCAAAAGCGTTAATATTATTTGTAACAATGTTGTATGATAAAGATATATTAAAAATACTTCTATAACATCGATAAGTAAAACAATCCAAACCAACCAAGATCTGTTTATTGATAGATTATAAAATAATGTTGCCCATGTTAAAGAAAAAAATGTAGCAAATAATCCAAATAAGCCTACTAAATTAGCTATATCGAAATATTCTTTACCAAATAAAAGACTGATTGTAAAATAAGGGAATAAATAATAAAATATAGTAATAGGCAAGGATATAACCAAGACTAAAAGTAAGGATTTGTAAAATAATGATAAAGTAGGTTTTTTCATCTCATAAAGTTCACTTACCTTAGCAAACATTACCATAGATATAGAGGTACTTGCAAAGAAAATTACCTTGCCCAATAAAGATATGGCTGAATAATGGCCTGCTGAGATAGGATCTAATAAATGTTTAACTAAAATTACATCTAGAGTAAATACCAGGGTTAAAGATAATAAAGATACCAAGACGGGCAAGGAATATCTTATCAAAGGTCTTATGTTGTATTTTCCTTTTTCATTACCGACTAATTTTCTTACCTTATAATACGAAAAAATAAATGGTATTAAATACGATAGGATCAAAGCAATCATTGCACCATTAACACCAAAACCAAGCTTAACAAGAATAACAACAAAAATAAATTTAGTTATGCCTTCTAATATAAAATTTATACCGAGGTATTTGAAGTTCTGTAACCCCTGTAATATACCCCTATTTATCGGTACTAATATTGCAATAATAAAAAATAATCCTACAAGTATAACAGGGGTTGTATCATTTATGTTCAAGAATGAAGCAATATTTCTACTTAATATTAAAAATATTAAAAATATTAAAGTTCCAAAAATTAGAAGATTTTTTATTAATGAAAAGAATAAAGGATTTAATTCATTTAATTCATTTTTTGCTTTTAAAGATGCAGTAAATTTTGTTGTTGTTACAAATATTGTATTGAAAGAAACGCCTTCAATATAGGCTATTGCAAGTAAAGCACCAATAATACCATAATCGGCAGGTCCTAGAGTTCTACCTAAATAAAATTGGTAAAGATAACCAAAAAAACCTAGGATAAAATTTGATATAAATAAGATAAAGTTATCCTTTAAAAAATCCTTATTTGAATCAAATAGTTGCTTTAAATAAACCATATTAATGAAGCAAAAAATACCTCCGTTAGTATTAATAAATAAACTATCTGCTTTTCATTAAATCTATTAAACTTCATAAATATATGTGTTAAGGAATAAATCCTATCATATTTCGACTTTATTATACCGTTTTCATAGTAACCAAAGCTTTGGGCCTTAAATCTACTTCTTAATTTTAAAAAGAATTCAATAAAAAAAGGGATTGAAACTATTAAAGCAGATCTTTCTATATTCCCAACTATAGCTATTACTGCTACAACACCACCTAAAAGATATGTTAAAGAATCCCCTGGAAAGATTTTAGCCGGGTATTTATTATAGAGAAAAAAAGCCAGTAATGGAACTAATGTCATTAAGGCTATTAAAGATGCTAAATAACTACCATTAACAAATGCAAATACCCCTAGAGAAGTTAAATAAACCAAACCTAATCCAGATTCTAATCCATTAAGGCCTCCAAGCATATTAACCATATTAGCCGCGCCCATTACACCTATAGGGATTAGTAATAAAGGATATAAGATTCCAAGATGCTGTACACCAAAAAAAGGAAATGAAATAGCCTCATGACCTGCATTAACAACGATCAAAGGAACTGCTGCTGTTAAGGTCACCAAAGGTTTCTGCCATTGTCTTAAACCTTTAGATCTATCCTTGCTTTTTTCTATAACTAAATCATCAAGAAACCCAACTAAGGTTATTATAAATATGCTTGTTAAAGCAGCAAATAAGTACATTAAACTTTTAGGTTCTGAAATAATAGAAGCTGTTGCATCTGGGAAAAAAGTTCTTAGAAAAATAAAAGACATGGTTCCTGTAATAAAACCAACTAAAACAGCTAGACCACCTGAAATAGGAACCAAAGGCATGTTTTCCTTATTCATATCTTTAACAACCAAGTCTATTTTCAATAAATATCTAATAAGCCAGGGTGTAGCTAAATAGGTAGCTATAAATGCTAAAAGGGCACATAAAAATGGAATATAGAAGAAATAAGTATGTAAAAACCTTAAAATTACATCTAAATTTGTAACATTGAACATTTTAAGAAAAGCCAAAATTAGGTTTAAAAACATTATTAATGATTTAAATAAATAGGTTTTCCCTTAAACTTTTAATAACCCCGACACCATAAGAAATATGCATTATTGGATAAATAAAAGGTAATAATAAAGGAGCAAACTTTCTTTGGTTATAGCTTATTGATAGAGAACTTAGTACTGCAATGGTAAAGTATAATGTTAATGGAAGAATAAATAGATAATTAAAGTAAAGTAAAAGAGGAAGTAATATTAAATAAGCTAAAAACAATGAAGGCAGGAAATAAAGTATACCCATTTTCATGCTTTTAGTTTTTTCTTTTTTAAATGCAACCAAACCATATTTATAAAACTGCTTTGTAAAAGATTTTAGATTGGGCCTTCTTCTATGATAAATTACAACCTGCGGTGAATAAGCTACTTTAAAGCCATGATTCTGAACCCTGTGGAAGAATTCAGGATCTTCTCCGGGCCATAAACTTGTATTAAATTTTCCTGCCTTCTCAAATACTTCTTTTTTAACAAAACAATTTGCACTTGTTAATAAATCAGCTGCATTATCTGGTCTTAAGCTTCCTCGCCTATATCGATCCGCCATTGTAAATGAGCCAAAGAAAGAAGCAACTGCATAACCAGAAAGCCTAGCAAAGAATTTATCATCTGGTGGGGTTAATTGCGGACCACCAACCAAGGCAACATCAGGATAATCTTCAAAGAATTTATCAACCTTTAACAAAATCTTCGGTTCAATTACAGCATCATCATCTAAGATACCTACTATCTCACCTTTAGCCTTTTCTATACCAATATTCCTATTACCAGATGCATTTGGACCATGCTCTACAATAACCTCATATTTTTCCTTCTGATAATCTAAATTCTTAATATGCTCTAATATCTCCGCATTCCTATCAAGGGCTACTGGAATTACTAATGAATAACGTATATCCATGAATTCTTAACTACCTAGGGCATTTTTAAACCTTATTAATGGCTAAAATTTTAGAATATTAATCAAAATTTAAATTTACCTATGATTTAATGTGAGTAATATTTAAAAAGTCAATTTTCAACTTAAATTTAATGAAAAGGGTAAAGAATGTACTTCTAATATTCCCAAGGATGCAGTATGCTTCAGGAGACCCACCTTTAGGAATGTGTTATATAGCTACTGCCCTAAAAAAGGCTAACTTCAATGTTTCTGTATTAGATACTACATTTAATCCTACATTTGATTATGTAAGGAATTTCATTAAAAAAGATAAACCAGATCTAGCAGGCATTTATGTTGATACAATAATGTATAATGATGCACTAAAAATTATTGATATATTAAAAGAAGAAAATATACCTATAGTAGTTGGTGGTCCACATCCAACATTAAGACCAGATACATTAATTGACAAAGCAGATGTTCTTGTGTATAAAGAAGCTGAACAGACATTTGTTGAACTTGCTGAGAAATACCCTGAGATAGATGATGTAAGAGGAATACAATTCAAAAAGGACGGTAAAGAAATTAAAAATCCTGAAATGCCTTACATAAAGCTTAATGAGCTAGATCCCCCAGCTTTAGAATTTCTTGAAATGGAAGAATATATTAAAAGATGGCATTACATGGATAGCATTGATCCTAACATAAGAGGAACAAACATGGTTACTTCTAGGGGATGCCCTTATAGATGTACATACTGCCAGCCAACATTAAATACATTATTTGGACAAACCATTAGAAGAAGAAACGCAGAAAATGTAATCAAAGAGATAAAAATACTTAAAGAAAAATACAATATTGATGGCATATTCTTTCATGATGATACCTTTACAATACACAGACCTTGGGTAATAGATTTCTGTAAAAAACTTAAAGAAGCAAACCTGGATATAAAATTTGGTTGTAATACAAGAGCAAATACATTGGATAAAGAAATGATGCAGATAATGTACGAAGGTGGTTTAAGAACATTGCATATGGGAATTGAATCTGGATCGCAGAGAATTTTAGATGAAATTTACAAGAAAGACATTGTTCTAGACCAAGCCAAACAGGTTATAGCAGATGCAAAAGAACTAGGAATACATGTTCTAGGATTCTTTATGATAGGAGCACCCACTGAAACAAGGAAAGAGATAGAACAAACAATTAAATTTGCAACATCATTAAAATGTGATGAAGCAAGCTTCTCAATAGCATCTCCACTCCCCCATACATCATTATATGACTATGTCAAGGAAAACGGTTACGAAATGAGCGATAATTTTTCTGATTATAATTATTATTCACAAAGGGCATTTAAAGATCCAAACGGTCCTTCTTTTAAAGAACTGCAATATTTACAAAAAAAGGCCCTTGTTACATTTTATTTACACCCTTATAGATGGAATTATTTATTTAACCATTTAACTTCTATAGCTGGTTACAGGAAAATGTTTAATAAGGTAAAGCGATTCCTTTAGCTGATGAATTTTGATATAGAAATAATAATACCAACCTATAATGAAAGCAAAAATCTTCCTGTTTTAATACCTTTAATATTTAAAGTGCTAAAAGAAAATAAGATTAAGGCTGGTGTTGTTATAGTTGATGATAATAGTCCTGATGGTACCTCTAATGCCGCTCAGGATTTAGGAAAGAAATATCCTGTGAAGGTAATTGTAAGAAAAAAAGACCGTGGTTTAGCTAAATCTGTTTTTGATGGTATAAAGCAGACTACAGGAAGCATTATTGGGGTTATGGATGCTGATTTAAGCCATCCACCAGAAATAATCCCTAAACTAATAAAAGAAATAGAAAACGGTGCAGATATAAGCATAGCATCCAGATTAGTAGAAGGCGGTGGTACAGAAAGATGGCCTAGGGCAAGACAAATTAATTCTTATATTGCAACATTATTAGCTAAACCCATAACAAATGTAAAAGATCCTATGTCTGGATTCTTCTTTTTTAAAAGAGGGGTTGTTAAGGATTATAATTTAGTTCCAAGGGGGTATAAAATACTTTTAGAGATCTTAGCGAAGGGGAATTATAAAAAAGTAGTCGAAGTGCCATTTATATTTAAGGACAGAACAGTTGGTGAAAGCAAGTTAACGCCTAAAGTTAGTACAGAATATTTTATACAAATATTTTCACTATACTTATACAAAATTAAAAAACTAGTATTCTAACAAGCAACTTAATTCATTACTCTTCTTAAGTTTTAAACCACATATTACCGGCTCACAAAATTCTTTTCTAGGCACTATAAGATTTTTAACATTTAATGCACCAAGATCTTGTTTAAAAGTAAAGCAATCTTTAGACTTTGCAGAATCGTAAATCCTATAAGATCTTTCTGAGTCTGCTTTTGATAGATTAGTTGGATCCCATCCCTCTGATGTTTTAGTATTATAATATATAGCACCATAAGAATAGATTGCATGACCATTTACAGTAGAACCCCACAAAGTCATAAAATTACCATCAACACTAGGAAGTAAATCTAAAACACTTTTAACCTCTGGTGTATGTGGTATAAAAAAAGGTGTAAAGAAATATGATATAATTACACCAATTATAGGTACAATAACTAAAGCTACATTAAATAGAATTCTTATTGGTTTACCTAATTTATCTAGATTAATATTAAATAAAAAGAATAATGAGATTAATATAAAGAATATGCTATAAGTATCTGGAAATATCTTATTAAATATTGGTACATAAGGCAGTATCCTTAAAAATATTAATAAAGCAACTAGTAAAGGTATTGAAAAGAATAATAAATCTTTTTTTGATAGCTTGTTTGTTTTATAATAAAAGTAGAATAAAACAAATAACATTAATGGGGTTACATAAGCTACAAGTTTATCATTTGAAGTTCTAGAATCATTAGATAATAAAAATTTCAATGGTGCTTTTTCCAGCTGTATTCCATTACCTATTGATGTAAAAAAGGGATACCAAAAGAATGATGTCAATGCTGCTATAATCAGCACAGCTATAAAGATTTTAATTTTATCTTTGAAATTTCTTATAATAAAAAAAGCCAGCATAATAAAACCAGCAATAATAAATGATAATAGGTGAACATAAAATAAAATAGTGCTTAATATGATAAATAATAAATAGAACCTATAATCCAATATTTTATTTCTATAATAGAGCAGTAAAGCAAATATTAAAACAACAAATACCCAAGAAAGCATTTCAGGATCCTTGCCTAGCCTTAATAAATAACCTATTGTTAATGGATTAGCAAAGAACAATAAGAACATTGCAATTCTGTCTAATAGCTTTAACTGCATTACCCCACCAAGTATTAAAAATGCAATAAACCCAAGTATAAAAGTTAGAATAATAGAGTAATAAACAGCTGCCTGTGAACTTTTAAATATTTTTAATAATGGTAATGCATAAATATACCAACCGGGCGGATATAATTTTAATATCTGATACTCCCCATTATACCAATTTGGAACTTTATTATGTAATCCATATTTATCTAGAAAAAACAATTTGGCTATATGGCTGCTTCTATCATTAGCAAATGTATCTATTGGGAATATAGTTATAATCTGCGAAAGATCTATTACCCTATAGATTAAATAAATTAATAGAACTAAAATACCAACAAAATAAAATGTTTTATTAAATCTCATCCGGGTAATAACTTTGATTTTCTTAACTCCTCATTAGGATATTCTGTTCTTAAATATTCCTCTTTAAAAGGTGTACTCTCTGGATAATTAACCTTCCAAATTTTTAATGGCCCAACTATCCTTTGTGCTAAATATGATGCCAAAAATGCCCTATCTTCGTCAGAGTATACTAATTCAAAGTGCGGGTATTTCTCACCATTAAATAAGTAAAGATCTGCAAATAAAGTTCTCTTAACCCTTGGAGAAATATACAGTGCTGCACCAACTTTATCTGCTAATTTTCCGTCTGTGGTTGGAATAATTCTTATACAGGCATCGAAACCATTACTATACTTAATTAATTTTTTATCATAATACAAGCAATTAATAGGCACTATTTGTTGTTCACTGAATTTGTTTATTATTAAGGCTTGAGGTTGTTCTGGTATTGCAGTATCATTTTCTTTATAAATATTAAATGGTATAGAAACCCATACAATCCCAGCTTCAAACGCAGGATATAACTTATCGCCGTAAGTATAATCTTCCTCAAATGCTGCCTCACCCTTAAAGAGAAAGGTAGTTTTATTTTTTAGTTTTTTTGCTGAATCAATGTCATTTATAAAAGTGTGAATAGAAGAAAAACGATCATAGTTTTCATCAGAACCTATAGATGAAAATGCAGAATATTTTTCTATATCTTGAGAATGAATTACTACGTAACTTACATTATGTGATTTTAACCATTCTAATGCTTCTGTTTCATTTTGTGCTGTCAGGAAATACCTTCCCATTAAATAATTCCAATAGCCTATAACATTTCCTCCATCTGTAACAGTTGCTCTTTCTGATAATGTTTGTATATAATAACCATAATCCCACCAGCTTGCAAATACAGCATCCTTTGGTGTATTTTGTTTTACCCATTCCATTGCTATCGGCCATTGCAAGCTTGTACCTGATTGAGAAGCCTGATTAATAGAATCCAATGAAAATGAATAGGCAGACCAAACATAGATTAAGATTATAATTGTATAAAATATATATCTAAGATAATTATACTTTATTTTGGATTTTATTAAATTATACAACTTAAGTATCAAATATGAAGTTAAGATTACAACTACTGGTGTGAATACAAATATTAACCTTATAGCACTTCTTGCCCCTATTGCTGTTAGTATAAAGAAGATAAACATAAACATGTATTTTTTATCTAGTTTAGCAAATTCTACTAAAGCTTCTTTGTCTTTATAATATAAGTAGAAATATAAAAATAACAATAGACCAAAGATAAGTATGAATGAACTTACGTAAGTTACTTGTGATATAAATGTATCCCCATTAAACATGGAATCTGATTTATATCTGCTAAAAAGAAGGGCAAATAGAAAAACTGAATATGCTGTTGTTAAATGCCATTTATATTTATGAAGCACTTTAACAAATTCATAAAAGAAAAATATAGAGCCTATTAAGAAAGACCAGAATAATATAGGAACCCCGTATAGATTTGGTCCAAAACTATCCATCCAATCTACTAAATATGGTTGTCTGCCTTCAGCAACAGTTATAGACCATCTATCAATATCTCGGGCAATAAGTAACTTAAATAACTTAGTTAATGATATTGAAAAAGAACTAAACCCCTTAATGAAAATTGCACCAATAAGTAATATCGTTATTGTTATTATAATACTATAAACACTATAAGGCAGATTGTATACTGAATTAAATTTATCTTTTATATTAAATATATTAAGTTCAAAGATTAAATATCTTATTATCAAAAATATAAACATAGTTAATAAGGTCCAACCCAAAAAATTATTACTAAAGAAATTATAAGGATTATACCTATTTGGGAACATGTAATATATAAGTAAATAAAATGATAACATCCATGAAAAGAATAAGTAAATATCCCTTTTTGTCAGCTTATCAAATAAACCTTCTAATAAAATTAAACTGCTTATTGTTATTATTACAAAGGCTACTCCCCCCCAGACTGCTCCTAATGCTGCTGTAGTTATTCCTGAAATAAGCCCAAATAAAACAGAATATCTTATTCTTTTGCTCTGCCATCCTACTATAAAGAAATAAAATGCCGCATAAAAGAATATCATTGCTAATGCCTCTTTATCAATAGCCCCCGACAGTGTTCTAAATAAATAAGCAGGTAATATTGTAAGGAATAAAGAAGATATTAAAGCAACCTTAAAACCAAATAACCTCTTTACAAATAAGTAGAAAAATGGCAATGATATTACAAAGGCTACTGCTGGGTAAAATATGTCTACTTCTGTTAGGGTTAAACTAGGGTTAAAAAAATGCAAGAACTTATACAAGTATACAGTGAAGTGAGCTAAGAAGGAAAATTCTTCCAAACCTTTAAAGCCTAGAGGGTAGCTTCTTAAAGGATCAACATCAAATAGTCTTCCATGTTCAAAGATATAACGAACATATCTTAATGCCAAATGAGCATCTGGATCTATAAGATACTTTCCTCTTAATAACCCCAGATTTAGGGTTCTTATATAATACCCAAACCAAGCAATTACTGCAAGAAGAATATAAATAAGATAGTCTTTTTTTTCTTTAAGAAAGTTTACTGTTTTATTTAATTCATCATCCATTTTAGCTTGACTAATAAAGTAATTTAAATATTTCTCTTTTTGACATTAACCATACATCTTTGGTTTAGTTACATTTAGATTTGGATACCAGGTTTGTGCATAATCTTCTCTGAATCTAATGTCCTCTGGATAATTAACCTTCCAAATCTTCAAGGGACCTAGTTCACGACCTTGGAATAGTCCTAGGGGTAATTGTTTTTCATCAGAGTATACTAATTCAAAGTGCGGATATTTCTCACCATTAAATAGGTAAAGATCTGCAAATGATGTTCTTTTAACCCTTGGAGATAAGAATAATGCAGCAGCTATTGGACTGATACTGCCCCCTTCTATGGAGGGCATAATTCTAAGACAGCCATCAAAACCTTCTTTAAACTCAATTAACTTATTGTTGAAATACAAGCATTTTAACGGAACATTATGCTGGTTTCCACCTTCTACCAATATTGCCTCAGGCTGCTCTGGAACAAAAACATCATTATCTTTTTCTCTAGATAAGATACCAGGTAAGAAAACTCCAATAACCCCTGAAGCATATGATGGATAGGTTACTCCTTTATAGATATAATCATCTTCAAATGGGAAAGATCCACGGTATAAAAAGATAGTTTTATTTTTAGTTTCCTGAACCGAGTTTGCATCTAGCTTAAATGTGTTAATAAATGAGTAGCGATCATAATTTTCATCAGAGCCTATAGATGAAAATGCAGGATATTTTCCTATATCTGATGGATCAATAAGGACATAACTTACATTATGGGACTTTAACCATTCTAATGCTTCTGTTTCATTTTGTGCTGTTAAGAAATGTCTTCCCATTAAATAATTCCAATAACCTATAACATTTCCTCCATCTGTAACAGTTGCCCTTTCTGATAATGTTTGTATATAATAACCATAATCCCACCAGCTTGCAAATACAGCATCTTTTGGTGTATTTTGTTTTACCCATTCCATTGCTATCGGCCATTGCAAACTTGTACCTGATTGAGAAGCTTGATTAATAGAATCCAGTGAAAAGGAATAAGCAGACCAGACATATATCAAGATTATAACAACATAGCAAGCATATTTTACATAATTATACTTTACATAATACCTTACTAATTTGTATAGTTCTTCAATCAAGTAAGCTGTAAATATTATAGCTATTGGCGATAATACAAATAAAAGCCTGATAGCTGTTTTTGCTCCCATTGCTGTCAGTATAAAGAATATAAACATAAACATGTATTTTTTATCTAGTTTAGCAAATTCAACCAAAGATTCCTTATCCTTATAATATAAGTAGAAATATAAGAATAGCAATAGACCAAAGATAGCTATAAATGCGCCTATATAAACCGCTTGCGATATAAAGGTGTCCCCATTAAACATGGAATCTGATTTATATCTGCTAAAAAGAAGGGCAAATAGAAAAACTGAATATGCTGTTGTTAAATGCCATTTATATTTATGAAGCACCTTAACAAATTCATAGAAGAAGAATATAGAACCTATTAAGAAAGACCAGAATAATATAGGAACCCCATAGAAATTTGGACCAAAGCTATCCATCCAATCTACTAAGTAAGGTTGATGGCTTTCTGCTACTGTTAATCCCCACCTATCTACATCCCTTTTAAGAAGAAGTTCGAGTAGTATTTTAGAATAAGTTAAAATATAATCAAATCCTTTTAAAGCTATAGCGCCTACTAATGTTAATATAAGGGTAAAAATAATACTATATGCACCATGTGGAAGATCATAGAAAGAATAAATTCTCTCCTTTATTTTAAATAAATTCAATTCAAATAATAGGAATTGTATTAATACAACTAAAAAAGCTAGCAAGAAAAACCAACCAGCATAACTATAAAAAAAGAAATTACTTGGACTAAATTTCTTTGGCAGCATATAAGATACAAGTAAGTAGAATGAAATCCCCCATGAAAAAAATAAATACATGTCCTTTCTTGTAATTTTACCAAAAAAGTTTTCTATTAAAATTAAACTACCTATTGTTATTATTACAAAGGCTGCTCCTCCCCAGACTGCTCCTAATGCTCCTGTCGTTATCCCTGAAATAAGCCCAAATAAAATAGAATATCTTATTCTTTTACTCTGCCATCCCACTATAAAGAAATAAAATGCCGCATAAAAGAATATCATTGCTAATGCCTCTTTATCAATGGCCCCGGATAGGGTTCTAAATAAGTAAGCAGGTAATATAGTAAGGAATAAAGAAGAAATTAAAGCAACTTTAAAACCAAATAATCTCTTTACAAATAAATAGAAAAATGGTAGTGATATTACAAAAGCTACTGCTGGATAAAATATATCGACCTCTGTTAGGGTTAAATTGGGGTTAAAGAAATGCAAGAACTTATATAAGTATACTATGAAATGTGATAGGAATGAAAATTCTTCCAGACCTCTAAAACCTAAAGGGTAGCTTCTTAAAGGATCAACCTCAAATAACTTTCCATGTTCTAGTAGATAACGGACATATCTTAAAACTAAATGAGCATCTGGGTCTATAAGATACTTTCCTCTTAACAACGGTAAGTTTAATGTTCTTATATAATACCCAAACCAAGCAATTATTGCAAGAAGGATATAAATAAGATAGTCTTTTTTTTGTTTAAGAAAGTTTAATGTATTCTCTCTTCTTTCTTCCAGATCTTCAGTCATTCTCAAAAATTCATTTATAATGGTTTAAATAGTTTTTTATTTTTATTACATATTGTCTTATCCCGAATTAAGTTCCTCTCTATGGTTTAAGCTAATCCGGTTTATTTAATTATTTTTCTATCATCCACCTCCAAACAGGCATAATTTTTATTTTCTTATCCTTATTTCTAATCTCATCTTCCTGCTCCCGAGTTAAAATTAAACCTTCTTTTAATTTTAATTTATTCATAGCTTCAAGCAATCCTTCAACTTCTCTTTCTCTATTGTTTTCATCTAAACTATAACAAACTTGAATTGCATCCTTGATATTAGTTCCTTCTTTAATAAGAAAGTCACACTCATTTTCACCCAAAAAGTAGTATATTTCCTTATTCCTTCTTTTTAACTCTACAAAGACGAGATTTTCTAAAATTTTCCCCTTATTCATTGAAAAATTCGACCCCAACATTTGACTAAATGCTGGATCTATCGTGTATATTTTCTTTGGAGAATTCAGTTGCTTTCTTATTGAAAAATCAAACTTCTGTAATTCAAAAAACAAGTAGGAATTACTTAAGTAAGAGATATATTCTTTTACTGTTATGGAATTTGCAAATTTTAAACTTTCTTTAAGTGCATTATAGGTGAATAAAGAAGCAATATTGGTAGCAAGAATATTAACCAATTCTTTCAATAGTCTTTGCCTTTTAATTGAGTACCTTGCAATAACATCCCTATAGAGTATATTTTCATAAACAGTTCTTATATAGTCTTTATCATTATTTTTGAGATACTCTGGCATACCACCATTAAATAAATACTCGTCAAATAATTTTATCAATTTAACCTTTTTTTCTGTTATATAGAACCAGCTCTTTTCCGATTCTATATTCTTAAACTTTAAAAACTCGGTAAAGGAAAATGGATACACTGCAAAAGATTTATATCTTCCCGTTAATCTTGTACCCAATTCTTTACTGAGTAGAGAAGCATTTGAGCCCGTTATTACAATTTTCTTTCCTTGATCTTGCAGTCTCCTTATAAAAGTTTCAAATTTTTCTATATTTTGGACTTCATCAAAGAAATAAATCTTAGGATTACCATAAACTTCAATTAAAACTTCATTTAATTCTTCAAAATCACTCGCTTTGAAATCTATAAATCTCTCATCTTCAAAGTTAACATAGCAATAATAAGCCTTATTCTTCATTATCTGTTTTAATATTGTTGACTTGCCGCTTCTTCTCAATCCTGTAAGAATTATTATCCTATTGTCTTTAAACCAATTCAATATTTCATCTAATATCTCTCTTTTTACAGTTTCTTCTTTTTTGAAAATTTCATTTTGCTGCTGAATTACTATTTGCCTCAAAGAATCCTTTGTTATCATGCTAATTGGTAATTAGTATAATTATATAAATGTTTTCATTTGTAATTAGCACAAAGTACCTTTAAAATTCATCTTTTATAGAACAAAATTCAATCAGAAATAAAATATTAAATAAAAGAAAAAAGAAGGGTTAAACCCTTATTGTACGGTTATATCACTCAAGGTTGTACCTTTAACAAGTACTTCTGTACCCTTGAATTTAGTTGCGTAGTCTTTGTAGTTAGCCAAGGCCTTTGCAGCTCTTCTAGTATCAAGTGCTTCTGAACCTGCTACTATTAATGCTACTTTGTCGCCATTTTCTACTAATTTAATCATTGCCTCACCTTCTTTAAGACTCCAGCCCCTACATGTTACACCGAATTTTTCAACTAGTGGATCAGCACATGGACCACCAACCAAGATTAAATTGTATTTAGTTGGGTCTGTAACTTCTGTATCCTTTTTAGTTACGGTTGTAATGTCAGCTGCTGTACAGGTTTCTCCACCCGAGGTTGAAGCAACTGCCCCTGTAGATTTTACTACTACATTTGCCTGCACCTGATCTCCTGGGATAGATAGTTTTACCCTGTCGCTTGCACCGTTACTCTTTGGGTTATAAATTATAATACCATATTGGTTTCTAATATCTAGATTCTTAGTTCCAATATTTGTAACAGTTGGACCGGCCCAGACTAATTCATCAGCTTCTTCTGTTGTCAATGTATTACCTAATGCGACAGGCAAATTCGTTGCTGCTGCTAATGAGAAGTTTGCTGTTAGATTATCTTTGTAATCTGGTAGATCTGTACTCTGATAAGGTACTAATCTAAGCTGGATAAACCTTCCCCCATTAACAGTAAGAACTGTGTCGTTTCCTCCACCCCTAAATTCAAGATTTATATCAGTCCCTTTGGTGTCTCTATAGTTAATCTCACCGAACTTATAAGTTGGGTTTGATCCTGATGCTGTCTCAGTTGAAAGGTTGTACCATCCCCATAACCTTACCTTATTATTTGAAGTATCACGATAGAACAAACCATATGTTCTGTTTGTAGTACCTCTTGACCTACCATCCCAATTATCTAAGCCATTACCAATAGAGAACCATAGTCTATTTGTTTTCTTTTCATTAGTTTCGTTAAATAATACTCCTGATTTTGCAGTTTGCGTAAGCAATATTCCCTCAGTGTTATCTACCTCTATTGCAATAGCTTTTGCACTACTAACATTTGGAAGTACGTCACTTAAATCTGTTGAAGAATCATATTTGGCTGTAAATGACATGTAGTCATCATCTTTAACAGTTAATGAATCTAAACAGAGTTGTACGTAGTTATTTGGTAACTTTATACATTTTCCAACACCTGGTGGATTATCACTAAAATCATTCCATACAAAGTCATTATTAAGACCTAAAAATGGACCTGTACCATCTCCAGTTGTTAAGTTTGTGTTTGGATTTGATGTTCCTGAAACCCCTAGGTTTCCTATGTTCCATACCCACATTGGCGTATCTTGATTTTCACCAATATATGCATCTCCATCCTTGTATGTTTTAACCGCGTCTTTTCCAACAACCAATGTAGCTGATCTTTCTGCTTTATTATCTGTATAGAATACTGAGTCTACCTTAACTTCTACACCATTTACTGTTTTCGAAGAACCTGAACTTATTGTTTCTGTTTTTCCATCTACATCTAGAACAGCTGATGAGGTTCCTACATTCTTTAATGTAACCTTCTTTGTTACACCACTAACATCAACATTTACTGTGTCATCAACACTCATAAAGTACTCTGTTCCTACATTTGCTGTAAATTCTGTACCTGCTGTTGAACCTGAAATAGTTACAGCTGTTATTTTTAATGTTTTTCCCAAGAATTTAATCTCTAATGGGTCTGTTGTGGTTGCTTTAGAAACGTTTATTGACTCGTCAAATTTATAGAAATATTTTATAGCGTTCCTTTCAACCTCCATAAATACATTTGTTTTGTAATCATCTTCTGCACTTGATAATGCTGTTGCAGCTGTTACGTTTGCTCCCGCATCCAATATTAATGATTCACTTACATCATATTCCTTACTTTGGAAGTTTATAACGCCATCAATAAAACCAGCTAACTTTGATGATCTTAATTCTATATCAAGTGTTGTTGCCCTAGGATCTGCAATTGCGCTTCCTAATGGTATTGTTTCAGAAGTTCCACCTGCTACACTTACTGTATTGGAGGATGTTCTTGTACATGTCTTTGATTCAAATTGTAATTTAGTTGCTACATCAACCATACCAAGTGTATCTTCAGCAGAAGCCCTTGAACCTACTACAAATACGTTGTTAGGATCATATGCCCCACCTACAACAAATGGTGCTGGATACTTAGCTAAATCATATGTTAGTGCTCCACTAACTGTGCTAGCTAGCATTGCTACACCCATACTGAATGCTGCTAATCTTTTTATAACCTTTTTACTCTTTAATACAAATTTTTCTTGCATTACAAAACACCTCCATTGTGTTTGGTTTTTATTATTATTAATTTTTAACACATTATCTTTTGCCTACATAGCTACATTCTATATAGACCTAGTGTTGTCTTATTAGATAGTCTAGAATTATACTAGTTTATAAAGATTTTGGTAATTGAAAATATAATTTTATTCTTTGTTTAGTAAAAGAATAAATTAAATAACTTTTTTAATTAAATAAAGGCTAAAAAGTTCTCTATTTATTTAAATATTATTAAAAAGTTCATATAATTTAAAATAAAGTTAATTTCATTCTTATTTTTTTATTAAGATTAGACTTTAGGTCTAGAATTGAAATTAAGAACAATCATGGTCTAATTATTATGTTTTACATAACTTCAACATAATTGTATATTTTGGATCTGGACTATTGTAAACATATTGTGTACTACCAGCACAACCATTCTGGGATATTATGCTTAGCCATTCTTGATTATTCTTCTTTATAACAAATGAATAGGTTGTTTTTTTATCCAATGCATTATTCATTATCTCCCTTATATTTTGTGTTATCCTATCCTTGCATTGCTGGCTATCACAATTTCTAATATAGTCTCTCATTGATGTTGGTGGTCTTGTAGTAGGATCTGGGGTAAATTTTCTAATTGCGTTTACTAAATTAACAACCTCAATATTCTGTCTAATTGTCGGTTGGGTTTTTGTAGAACTAGAAAATTTTAAGAATATGAAACCAAGGACAATAAATAATATTACAATTACAAGCAACCCAAGTATCTCTGTCTGTGCTTTTTTCATGAGTAGTCCTCTATTACAATCTTACCTATACCATATTGCTTTGTAATGGGATGATAAAGTGAAACTACAGTAGAGATTGTTGATTTTTTTGTATAGCCCTGTGCTTTTCCCGGTGTATATATAATCCAGGTATTGCAATTTGTAGGATATTCAATTAATTGGGAGGGACATTCACCATTATTTGAATTTGGATAGATTGATTTTATGACAATTCCTTTGTTCTTGAAAATATTTGAATAATATTGCTTTCCAGATTGATCATTCGGATCATTAACAAGACCCCTAAATGCCGAAACCTTGTAAAGATCAATACAAAATTTATTCTCAGATTCTAAACTACATTGGAGTTCTGGCATAGATGTAATTGATGTAAGCAAAACCTCAGCTTCCTGTTGATTTAATTCTTCAGAACTTTTAGTTATGGTTCCAGCATAAAATTTAAAATAAAAGAATACAGCCACTAGAAGCAACACAACAATTACAACCATTATAGTAATCATTTCAATAAGCTCTACCTGGGCTTTTTTAGAAAACTGCAACACATTCACCACTTCCTGCAGCTTCCCTATTAGCGGCTGTTAATGTATTAATATTACTATAAATATTCTGATAATTAGACTGGGTTATTTGAGTATCTTTTAAAACACGAAGATTTTCATTTATTATAGAATATTTATCACAAAGCCCTTCAGTATTAGAAGGCGGCAATAGATCTACTTTTCCAGAATAAACCCCTGCAACAAATTTAAGTTTAGTTAAAGCCAAGTTCCTTGAACATTCATATGAACTTTTACTTCCAGCAAATATAGCACCATAAAGCATTTCTTTAGTTAGGAAAAATGTACCAGGACCACTATTAAACTCCAAAGTTCCTTGTCTGTCAGAACCAGGATCAAAAGTTACTTTAAGTGTATTAACCTTATCATTTACAGCTATATTTGCCTGTGAATTAAAGAAAATAAATTTTACCAGATCGAAATTTTGTGCTTCTGAATTTGCCAGGGCTTGATTAATAGTCGAAATAGAATTTAATTCAAAATTAAACCTTCTTGGAATTTCAGAATATAATTGCCTTACATTAATTTCTGTAGACGCATCATAAACTAGATGATATTTAATCCTTGGGCTGGAGATATAAAAGAAACTACCGACCTTAAAGGGAAAAAACCATGTTTTACTCCAGATATTAATAGAATTACTTTCTAATGTTAATGGTGCAAAGATAATTTTAGAGTATGTTACTGCTTGTCCTTGATCTACAGAAAGCTGGTTGCAGAAATTAGTGTTTTTATCTGCATTTTTATTAACATAAAATTTTAAACTTCTGCCAAAATCAAAGTTTTTATCAGCCTGTTCCGGTGCTACTGAAAAAGCCTCTAAAGCATCATCTATTGTTGCTGCAATTTCAGTAGAACTTTTAAAACTTCCTAATTGAAACTGCTGCCTTGAAATATTTATAAAAAATCCAAGTATAACCACCCCAACTATAGCCACAAACATATACTTAAAGACTATAGAAAAACCTTTTTTAGAGAACATTTTATGTATATATTACAGCATCCAGCTCATTGTTAAATACATCCCGGCATAAAATAAAGTGTTTATTAGCACTTATGCTTAATTCATGATCCTTCCCTGTTCCTGTCATTGGTGTTCCATCCCCAAATCTAAATCTATCCACTGCTGAAAATTCACATGTGCTATCTTCATCAAGGGTAATATGTAATATTGAAGCACCAACATCCTTGTATAACTGCATTATTCTTGGCGGTGTAGTATCCACAGCAATTGTAAATGTTGTATTTGCTGAAAGCTCATTGCCAGCAATATCCTGACATTTTACAAAGTATTGATAATTGCCTGTTGTAAGATTAAATGGTTGTCTATGTATTGTTCCATTGGTTTCCAGGAATAATATCATGTTGTTAAATTGAACATTTTGATTGCTATAAGCACATACTGCTGCACCATTGCTTGAACCCCCTTCAGTTACAACCCTTATTATTGGGTTTGCATCATACAATGTCCCTGAAGGCTCTATTGAGGTTAACTTAAGTGGTTTTTCAGTAGCCCTTAATGTAAATCTATAGCTTTCTGAATTAACATTCCTTTCTTTTTCAGGTGCACTTGGTTTATCTTTGCATCTAAAGAAGTAATCTGTCTGCGGTGATTTAATCCCATCAATGGTTGTCCTACATTCATAAGTACCATAATTTATTACACTTACTTGAGAACTTGTTGTTGCACATTGAAGGGTATTATTCATGATCTCATATTCAGTATCTTTTTTATCCCATTTGCAATTTGCAGGTTCATTCACATAAATACTTAACTGGGTAGAATTAATTCCATAAGGTATAAATGCATTATTTAGTATGCTTGTTGCTTCAATAACTGGCGGTGTTAAGTCTGGACTTTTATCTATCTGGAATCTTATAAAGTAATCACGTTCATTTGCATTTCCAGAAGCATCCTTGCATCTAATATATAGATTAAATATCCCGCCATTTGTTAATCTTAATACCTGATCTTGTGTTAACTCTGATGGCAAGCTGAATGTTAGGGTATGATTGTAATCATATAATGAATCACCAAAATAAGTATCTTGCATTTTATCATATCTTATTGAATGATTTAAACCATATTTACACTGTGCTGGTTCATTTGTTTTAATACCTAGAGCAATTGGTGTAAATGGTTTAATTAACTGCGTTATTCTATAACCTTTTTCTCCCCTTTCATTTGTAATCTGTTCTATGTCCTGATAACCTGATGTTATTGCTTCCTTCCATGGAGCGATTATTGGTGAAGTTACATCATTAGGAGCAACATTTACACATTTTTCATTTGAGGTTCCTGTATTAATTAATTTACATGTTTGTCCAAGGCTTCTGCATCTATATTCTGAGCATTTTAATGGTCCTTGATTACATTTCTCACAATCACTTCCACCTTCAGGAGCAACCCAGGGATTACATGTTGCAACAATATCTTCTGTTTTTGTTTTCGTTAAAATATAATCAGCAATCTGGTATAATGTGTATATCCATAAAAGTGTATTAATTATCTGTAAACCTTGTGCTAAACCTACATTACCAACCGCAGTATCTTTAGTTGCAATAAATTTACCCGTTTCAGCATCAAATTTGAGATTCTTTAATTCAGCTGCGTCTTTAAAGGCAGAACTAGGTTTTGTAAAATCTGGCAGCCCATTAGCTTTCAAATCGAAGGCATCGTTAACACCAATACTACGGGCTAATTCCTGTGGGGCTATAGAACTATGTTCAGTGATAAATCTCGCTGTAGTTCCGCCAAATGCATTAATTGCAGATTGTTGAAAACCTGTTCCTATAGCACCAAATAAGGTTCCACTAATTGGATTGAAAGCAGAGCTAAATCCTTTGCTTACACCTGCACCGCTTATTGCTGAAATTCCACCGGCTAATGCAATTCCAATAATAGAATATAAAATTCCTCTTTTACTTAATTCTTTAAAGAAACCTGGTGCTTTATATTTACTAGGGGCAGCTGCAATTGTATCCCATTTATCAATATCTGCCTGTGTTAATTTATCCTTAGAGCTTGAAAATCCATCTGTTGTTAATTTTCCTACAATATTATACCATGCACCACAATCACCTTGAGCCTTACATGCAATATTAGCTGCAACAGTCCATGAATGTTCTAAGCAATTACAATTTCCAACGCAATCCTTTTTACCACTACCAAATATTTTACCTATGCCGCCTGTTTTATAAGTTACTGTACATTTTATGCTTGCTTGATCACAAACCTTTGATGCATCGCTTTTAGGGGCTGAATTTTGATTTTTATCTGAATTTTCACCAGGCCAGAACTTTAATCCCGGTGGTACTTCAGGAACACAAACACCACCAAGAGAAGAAATTCCTCCTTCTAACCAATAGCAATCCCTTAGATCATTATTCTGACAACATTTCTTTGCACAACATTTCTTAAGCTCATCACCTGGTAAACCAGAACATTCACCACCACAAGATTCCTTAGCATTGCAGGCATTACATTCTTTATTCCTATTTTCCCTACATTTTGCTTCAACAAAAGAACCACGAGCTTTAAATGCAATTTCATTTGGCTGCGGTTCAGTTCCAACTATCCCCTGAACACATAACTCTTCTCTATAGTCTTTACATTCTTCAATTGTTTCCTCTCCACCAATACATAATGCCCTATAATGCCTGCTTCCAACTACATCACGAGCTTGACCTACAGCAGCATCATATAAACACCATGATTCACCATATTTATGCGGAACGCCTGCATTTGGTGACGATAAACTCTTTGTTGTTTTTGAGCAATCTAAACCTTTACAAATATAATCGCCAAATACTGGTCTTATGGTATTATTTGCTTCCCCACATAAATTACCTTGTAAATAATCGCAATTTCCACAATTAGGATCATTAGAACCAGAAGAGATGCAGCTATTTTCTTCTTTTAAAACAAATCCATTATTGTAAGATGCTTCTTTATTTGAGCTATAGATATTTTCCTGATTACCGCAAGAATCAAACCAATAAACATCTTCTCCTAGGCAAGCTGTCCTATGCTGTTTTGCACAATTTGCACCTAACTTGTCATTACTACAAAGCATATCCCTATAGAAACCAACAGAAATATTTCTTACTTGTCTTTGCTCTAGATTGCAATTTCCCCTTGTAGTAAAGCTACAACTACCATCTTCTTTAACGCAAGCTCCTTTTTCCAGGCTTTTACTTTTATCCAAACATTCTTGTTCAGAAGCTACATTCAAAAAAGTCATGTTTGCATAGGGAAATTTTGATGTTTCTTTTTTACATCTAACCTGGGTAACATAAAATGTTTCCAAACCTAAAACACAGCATCCCTTAGCACACTGTTGAACACCGCAATTAGCATCATCACGCCAGGTTTGATTATTTAATTCGCATGTTGATCTTGGTGTATTTTTAAAGCATCTTCCTTCATCACTAGAAAAACAGCATCCCGATCTACAATAACTTGTTTGTTCACAACCAGTATAGCTTATTTTTCCTGATGCATCACAATTACTTGCATCTGTATATTGACAAAATTGGCCCGTTGTTGTTTTTTCACAACAAGCCTTTGGTGCTGCTAAAACTACCTTAGAATTTATTGATATTGAAAATGAAATTGTAGATATAACTAATAAGAATATCATTAATGAAGCTTCGTACTTTTTATAATTAAACAATTTCATTTAAACCCTTATTTTGCTGGTTCACCTTGTATCATAAATTGGAATACGTAATCACTATCTGCCCTTCTTAAAACATAAAGTTTATCCGGATAAGGTCTTTGTTTGTAAATTCTATATTGTCCCTTCTTTGCCAACATATATACTAATTGATCAAATTCACCAAATTGTGTTTCAAAATCTAAAACATCCTGAGAAACTTCGTATAAATCACCCAAGGGATAATTTATAATTATATTGTATTCTTTAGCCTCTACTTTTGTTGGTGTTCTTTTTGATTGCAATATTATTGGATAAGTTAATTTAATTAAGACATTATCCTGTCTTATGTCTGTATCAATTATCGGATTTGAAGGCGTTAAAAGATTATAATTCCTCAGACCTGCAAAAACAGGTACTTCTTTAATTCCCCTAAAACAATCTGAAGATATTAAATTATTATATAAATTTTCATCAATTTGTTTTTTCATATCATCTAACAATAACATTCTGTTGGAACATTGGTCTGTATTTTCTATATTATAGCATAAATAACTTATTTTTGTATCATTAAATAACCTATAGGTGTCTTGTTTTGGCTCTAAATAACCCCCCTGCAAGGCTATTTTTCTTAGGGGATCTTCAACATTTTTCTTAACACAATTTTCTAAATTAGTTTTAATAGAATCTAATTCAGCTTTAAGATTCTCGACAGAAGGAGCAACAAAAATATTCTGCCTTGCATAAAATATTATTGAAACCAAAGCAAATATTACAATTCCAAGAATAACAAAAGCTGTAACTTGACCCCTTTTATTCATTGTTTCACCTTTATTAAAAATATACGAATTTATTTAAATGTTTATGTTTTAAGTCATCATTATCTACCATTATACCAGCTATATTGCATTCTGTATAGCAGATAATTACTACTCTATCCGCCACTTCACTCTCCCAATATTCTAATTGTCTCTCTTTGCACTTTTATAATCAGTTCTTTAATCCTCTTTAACTGCTGTAAATCAACGCTTGTCTCAATACCATACGTTGAGATTTCTCTGCTCTCCCTAACTGTAGGATTTATTATATCCTTCTCAGTATCAAGACTATCAAACTGAGTAACAAGATCTTTATCTAAATCCAACTTTTTCTCATTTATCAAAGTAAGCAGAACCGTTATTGTACAGACCTGATTTCGTGATTCATATCCATATTTGGCCAGAAGTGCCAAAAAACAATGATAAATTGAATAAAAACCAATATTCAAAGCCCAATCATATTTTTTCAGCTTCTCAAGACTCTGCACAACCCCATAATTATATTCTGACTTCTTAACATGTTTCTGAGCCAGGACTATATTTGGCTTTGTTTTTATTAGCCTCCTCAAATCTTTCAGACACCATTTCAAATGTTCATCTATTTGCGACATTTTCTTATTATCCCAACATATTTCTCTGCGTTATAAAATACAAGATTATCTGATAGTATATTATAAAAAATCTTATCTTCCTTATTTGATAAAATGTCATTTTCGGTTATATCTACATACCTTATTGGTTTTTCAACTAATCCTGACCTTCTTATTTCATCTTTTATTTTTTTGACTGCTTTTGATTTATCTTTATCATACATAAGTAAAATATCAATATCGTGAAAATCTTTTGTTGTTATAATCGAACCAAAGACCAATCCGAGCTGAATATGTGGTTTAAACTTGTTTAAGCTATGCAAAAGGACAATAAGCCATTTAGGAAATTCCTTTTCTTCCAGACTTAACATATACTCTATAAATTTAATAGCCATTTTGTTGTTATAATCATAAGAAAAATAAATTGAGTTCCCTATTTCCTCTTTAACAAGGAGTTTTTTATCTGCTAAAAGATTGCATAATTTATTAGCGTGAGCATGATTAATATTTAGTGTTCTGGCTAATTTCCTGGCATTATATCTATCCCTATAATGTTTGAATAAATATTTCACTACCTGAATTTCAATCTTCGTAAATTGTATGTTATTAACAGTCATATGTATCTTAGAAACATACAAACTATATAAACTTTTCTATACCCCAACTACATGTCCCGATATTAAAAGCAGCACCAAAGCCATTAAAATTTATAAGTAAACGAAGGTTACCTATATTGGTAACTTTGGTTAATTGAAACAACAAAAGACTAAAATGTACTAACCTCAATTCTATCTGCTTTAGGATGTATAACTGCTTTTAAATCATTATCGAAATTATCCCGGCAAATAACAAAGAACCTTTCATAAATTAATGGTAGGCTCTGCTCTATCCTTGAAGGCCCTGAAGATGTTCCTGAACCGAATGTAAATGTTGAATTTGAAAATTCACATCTAACTTCTTCGCTAAATCTTATATTCAAGGACTCTGTTTTAGACAAGAAAGTTATGGTGGCTGCTGTTGTATCCCTAGCTATATTAAAGGTAGTTGATGCATTTGCTGTATTTCCTGCAACATCAGAGCATAATACATAATAATTATAATTTCCCAAGATCAATGTTAATGGCTGCAGATGATTGGTTAAATTTGTTTCAAAAAATTCAATATACCTCCTTTGTAAATCATTTGTATAACCGCATAACGCAATACCGTTTTGAGCCCCAAATGATGTTGTAACCTGTAATGAAACATTGCTTGAATAAATTTCTCCTTTAGGATTAACCGATGTTATGTTTAATTGTTTTGTTCCTATTAATGTAAATGGATAGCTTTCTGAATTAGTATTATTACTTAAGTCTCTGCATTTAAAGAAATAATTATTACTTGTTTCATTAACTATATCTAGAACACTTAAACAAGTATATTGTCTTGCCCTTGTTTGGTCTGTTTCTGTATCGCAAGCAAATATATTCCCCATTGAATCATAATCAACATCCCTTTTATCCCATTTACAATTTGCAGGTTCATTTACATAAAGGGTTAATGGTGTTTGATTTACCCAATAAGTTATAAATCCATTATTTCTTATGCTTGTTGCTTCAATAACTGGTGGTGTTAAATCAGGACCTTTTTCAGTTGTAAATCTGATAATATAATCCTTAAGATTTGCATTACCACTTGGATCTTTACATTTAATATAATAATTATAAGTAGTATCTTGTAATGGTCTTATAGAAATTGAATGCTCTTTTTTATAATAAGAATCACCTAAGAAATTAGACATATCCTCAAATTTAATTGAATGATTTAAATCATATTTACACTGTGCTAATTCATCTGTTTTAATTCCAAAGCTTAACAATGAATAAGGCTTTATTAATGGGGTTATTCCATAACCATTCTGATTTTCATTTATAAAATAATCTTGTGTTAAATTTTCTCTCCATGGCGTTATTACAGGAGCTGTTACATCATTTGGTGCTGAATTATAACATTTTGGTCTATTTGTCCCTTCATTATCAGAAATATATTTACAAGTCTGACCAAGGCTTCTGCATTTATATTCTGTACAAGATTCAAATTCTTTATCGCATTTATCACAGTCATTGCCTCCTTCAGGAGCAATCCATGGATTACAATCTACCTTTACTTCCTTGACTTTTACTTTTCCCCCACTTAATAAAAATCCCATTATACTTAATACAATAGCCACCGCTGCAAGAACCAAACCTGCTGTTGTTAAACCTAATGTTGCACCTATACTAGATTCACCAGCAGCTGCACCCGTACCTGCTACACCAACTGCACTAGCGCCTGCAACTAAATCTATTTCCCCGGCTGTTGCACCCAAAGAGATAGCCCCCGATACTGCTGTGCTTGTAGTACTCGCAGCAGCTGTTGCAGTGCTTGCAGCATAGGTTAAACCCAAAGCACTGCTAATTCCAGGTATTTTCGTCAAAAGACCTAAAGCAAGCCCACCATAGGAGAGGTAATTGCCTATTTCAGAACCTTTTTTTGCTTTCTTTAAATCAATATCTTGGGATGCAACAAAATTTCTAAAATCAATCATCTTTCCAAATACACCATATTTTAAAAATTCCTGCCACTTTTTACCACTAATTTGTTTGGGAGTAGCTTCATCATCCCCACCAACAACAAAACCATCTGAAGATTTTTTACCTAAAACATTTGGAGCAGCACCACAATCACCTTTTGATCTGCAAAAATGAGCTACCTTATCAATCCATTCTTGTGTTTCACATTCACAATTTTGTTTACATTGCCAAGAACTAATCCTATTCTTTTTAACCCAAACAACCTTACATGTTACACTTGCCTTATTGCATTTCTCTAAACCTTCTTCCCAGAATTTAAATCCTTTAGGTACAGAGAAGTAATCATTTCTTATGTCTCCCCTTTTTCCTTTTTGGTCTATATCAGTAACCTCATTATTTAAACAATTTGAACTGCTAAATCCATTTTTAACAGCCTGAACACACACATCATTTCTAAAGTCTTCACAGGGTTCTGTTATTTCTTCACCATCAACACAATAATGCCTATAATGCCTGCTCCCCGGTCTATCAAGATAGTTTCCTGTTCCAGATTCATAAGTACACCACGCTTCCCCATTTCTTCTTAAACCACCTAATCCAGGATCATTTATTGTTCTTGAATTTGATTTTGTTCTTGTACAGTCTAAAGTTTTACACTGAAAATCATTATCTACTTTTGCACATTTATTCCCAGCAGCATAATCACATTGTTGTATTAATTCTTCTCTATTGCCACAAGAATCAAACCAATAAACATTATCATTAAAACATCCTTTAGATGCATGCGATGTACAAAACCTAGAACAATTACTTATAGAATTACACAATAAACCAGAATTAAAGTTTCTATTTTGACAATCAGATCTTTGTGTGTATTTACAACTATTTTCAGAAACACAACAACCTAAGTCTAATGAAGTACAGATAGAAGAACATTCTCCTTCTGTAGCAACATTCCTAAGATCTATCTCATCCTGATTATTATATTGCGAATAAATACTTCTACAACTTCTTTCACTAGTGTAAGAACATTGATTTCCTAGAATACAACATTTTTTCTGACACTGGGGAACATTACAATTTGCATCTGTTATAAAGGCGCCATTACGAGATTCACAATTAGACCTTGGTGTATTTTTAAAGCAGCCTAAACCAGAAATACAACAACCATTACTGCAAAAAGATGTTTGAGAACAAGAAGTAGAAGCTGTTCTAAACTGTGGATCGCAATTTGAAGCATCGGTACTCTTACAGTATTCTCCTGTTCTTGTTTTTTCACAACAAACATTTGCTGCTTCAACACTCTTTGAATTGATTAGGTAAATTGTAAATGTAGAGATTATAATTAAAAATATTTGAAATAAAGCCTTAAACCTAATAAATTCACCCTTTTTCATCGAGTTAAATTAAAAGAAAGTAAATATTTAAAACTAACTATAAAAAGAAAAATAAGTTTAATAGCCTACATCAAGGTCTTTATCCAAGTTATCTAAGCCGCTTAAATTTGAATCATCACTAATAGAATCAACACCACTTAAATCTTTTTCAACAGAATCAACTGCTTGTCCTGTAGTTTCAGTAGGTTTTTGTTGCATGGTATCTTGTTTTTGTTTTGAACACCCACCTACAATAATAATAAATATGATGGATAAAATAATTAATAATTTTGTAGTCTTAATCATCATTTTTAAAATCCCTCGCTAGTTTTTAATTATTTCTATGATGTTACAGCTGTTTGTTTTGTAGTCTCTGTTGAAGTTTGTTCTGATTCTGTGGTCTCTAAAACCTTTTTATCCCTATTTTTTATCTCCTGAACAATCTTCTTAAGTGTTTCATGTGCTAATTTAAGATTTTTCCGAGCATCAGCTAATTTTTCATGAGCACCCTTAACATCTCCTGCACTAATTAGTTTAAGTGCCTCTATATGACTTGCTTTTGCAAGTTTTAATTCACTTTCAAATTCTGCAACTAATACATCTAGGTTAGTAACATCATAACCCTTGGCCTTCATTTTCTCTAATGTATTCTTAAGCCTTTCCTCTAATTTCTCAGAGTTCTTTATTATCCTACCAAATCCAAGTATTTCGACTTTTCTATGCTGTATCTCTAATAATGGTCTAATTTCTTTCCATGTTGCTGTGATTTCTTGAGAGAGCTGTTTAACTTCTTCAAAGGTTGAGTTTTCATTCAAGGCTTCTATCTTTTTTATCAAATCATTAACTTTAGTTATCTTTGCATCAATATTAGCTAATATTTCTTTTTTATCATTTTCTTCAAGATAGTCTGAAGCATCTACCTTAGCCTTAAGCTTGTTTAATGATTCTAATACTGCATTAGCTGTGTTAAGAAGGTGTGGTTTTGCATCAGACTTAATCTCTGATTTTATACGTCTACAGCTCCCATTATCTGCATTAGCAATAGAAGCACATTCTTTTTTGAATCTATCCCTTGCTTCAATAAACTTAATCTTTTCTATCTTTAACTTATCTTCAGCTAATCTTAACCTTTCTTTAGCCGCCTCAAAATTCTTTAACCTGTCTCGAACATCTTCACGCTTATCTCTTAGGTCTTCTCTTTTGTCTCGAACATCCTCTCTTAAATCTGCAACTTTACATTTTGCTTCGCATCTTATCTTTGCACCTTCTCCAGATTCTTCAACACATTTTTTGATGCATCTTTCTCTATCTATATTTAGTTTGTCTCGAACATCTTCACGCTTATCTCTTAGGTCTTCTCTTTTGTCTCGAACATCCTCTCTTACATCTACCCTATCACGAACATTACTGGTTGTTTTTTCTCTATTTGTATCAGTTTTTGTATCTGTTGAAGGATTTGTTGATGTAGTATTCTCTTCACCAAGTACTGCAAAACTACTTAATAAAAACATTGTTAATACGACCCAAGATAAGTAATATTTTAATTTCATTTTAAACCTCCAGTGAACTATTTTATTATTAATTTAAAATAATGTTATTTATATATTTACTTTTATTATGTTTATATTAATTAGTTTATTAAATCTTATAATGGTTTACAAAGGTTCATATTACTTTATTTTAGCCAAAGAAAGATTTTTTAACCTTATTTTTCTATAAAAACATATGAAATCGGCTTTTTTACTACTAATTTTTATATTGGTGTTAGCAAATATAGGCTATGCTGCAGTAATTCAAGGAACAATATATGATTCTTCTTTAAATAAAGTAAACAATGTAGTAGTTGAGATTAATACAAAACCGCTGCAAAAGATAGTAGCTGAAAATAGTCATTATAAACTTAATGTACCAAAAGGAAATTATACAATATTTGCAAGAGATATAGAAAATAATGAGGCCGTTAAAGAAAATATAGTAATAGTAGATGATGGAGAATATAATATAGATTTATTTTTATTTCCTAATTTAGATGAAGAAGATATTTCTAATGAAACTGGATTACCAGTAGACGATATTAAATTTTATGAAAGTTATTATGTTAAAGATAATACGAAATTATATTTAATAGGAATTGGTGTTTTAATATTAGTTTTAATCCTTTATCTAAGATATAAGCCAAATAAAGAAATTAAAGTACCAGTTGAAAAACCAACCTTTGAAGAGGAAAAAGAAGACTTACAAAAAGTAATTGAAGTTATAAAAAATTCAGATGGAAGAATAACGCAAAAGGAGTTAAGAAAACATATTCCTTTATCAGAAGCCAAGATAAGCCTGATGATAGCTGAATTAGAAACCAAAGGTAAAATTCAGAAGATTAAGAAAGGCCGGGGAAATATATTAATTCTTAAATAAATCCTCAAGTTCTTTTTTAAGGCCTTCATACATTTTATCACAATAACCATGTTTACATTCTTTATCTTTTATAAGAAGAAATTTCTTAGGTTCATTTGCAAGGTTAAATGTATATAGTGCATTATCTAAAGGTACTACATCATCATTCTGTGTATGTATCATTATTATTTTCCTTGGAGAAATTAACTTCATATAGGTATCTGGATTAATTGATTTAAAAAAGTCTAAGGCATCAATATTAATCTGAGCAACATTACCATAACCTGAACTACTAATAACAATTACCCCTTTAGACTTCTTTTCAATGGCAGCAGCAATAATTGCAAACCTACCACCCATAGATTCACCCATAAAAACAATGTTATTCTTATCCACTTCTTTAACCTCTTTTAAAAAATCAAAGCTTCTTAAGACATCATAAACCATCTGATGTTGTATGGGTTCTTTTTTATTAACAAATAAAATAAAATCTTGTTCTAAGTTAGCAATTTCTCCCTTAGTCTCTCCCATACCCCTCTGATCTATAGTAAAAACAGCATAACCCATTGGAATCAATCTTAAGGCATTATTATAACCCCCATCTTCTTTAGTGGCTTGTGCAGCAGGTAAGAATACTATTGCAGGAACTTTTTTATTTGTTTTAGGTAGAAATAAATAACCATAAATCTTAGTTCCTTTACTTTGAAAAATTATTTTTTCCTGAATATAAGCATTAGTTTCATTCCATAATGTCCTAGTATATTCTAATTTCCCCCTATTTTCTGGATAGAATAAAACACCATCACTTGAAACAAAATATTCTGGTTCTTTATGGAAATAAAAATATATTAAAAATAAGAATATCAAAAGTACTAATGAAATTAATATATATTTTTTGACTTTGTTCATCAATTTATTCTATTTCCCATCTTTATTTGATTATATTCGTTAGTTTTGTCTATTGTTCCCGTCTTTATATTTAGTAATTAAATTAATAATATTGGTAAGCCAGATATCCTGAAAAAGTCACTCATTTTTGTTTGAAATTGTTTTTATTTTCTCTCTTATTTCATTGATTTCTTTTTGTTCCAGGATTATGTTTTTACATTTGACGAAAAATGATGGTGCTTTCTTCATTATTAGTTCATAGTCTTCATTTGTGACTTTCCTATTTACGTAGTATTGTGCATCATTTCTTGCCCTGAATGCTTTATCTAGCAAAACAAAATCTTCTGTTGTGAGGTGTTTTTTGAAAAATCTTTTTGTGAATTCTATTGTGCATGTGTGGATTTCGCATTTTACGCCTATTTTCATAAGCAAGGCGTAGATTCCATGGTACATTGCATAGTAAGCTGTTGTTAATTGCCAGTCTCTTATTTTAGTTGCCATTAATACTTCTAGCGCTTCTTCTGCTTTCATTAAATAAGCATCCCTTAAATTATCACTTGGTTCTACAAGTTCAATTCCTTTCTTTTGATCTAAGCACCACTTTATCTGATCCATTTTACAACCTCTCTCACGAATCCTTCAGCATTATTGATTAATATGTGATTTTCTGCAACTTCTTTAAGTAATATGTCTTCATTAATTTCTTTCTTAAAAATGTCCATTGGATAGCTTTTGATGTTTATTTCAATGCCGTATTTATGGCCTACCTCTTTTATTTGTTTCTCATCATGTTTTCCGACAATAAATAAATCTAAGTCTGAATCTTTTTTTTGTATTCCTTTTGTGTAGCTTCCGAAAAGAACGACAATTCCTGTAAAAACATGATCTAGTTTTTCAAGGATTTCTTTTATTAAATGGTTTTTCTCCAGGAAATGAATTTTTTTGTATTGTTCGGTAAGAAGGAAGTATTCTTTTGACATGCCTATTTTTTTAATGCTGTATATTTTGATTTTGCCTTTTGTCTTCGATTCTAGTATTCCTATTTTTTCAAGCTTATCTAGAGTTAGCAGAGCGGTTCTTGAACTAATTTTAAGTAATTTTTCAACTTCTCTTATATAGGGTTCTTTATTGTATCCTTTTGTAAAAAGGCTTAGTACTCTAAGATCAATATCGTTTACTTTTGTAACCATATGAGTTAATAAGTAAACATAGGTATATAAACCTTTCGAAAATAAGGTAGATCAAGATAGAAACCAACTTTAAATAGACTCAGATAATATTCTTTTTTAACCACCGTCTAACTTTTTTTCTTTAATTTCTTTTTCTTCTTTTCTAATGATTTTAAAGAATATAAATTATTCTGTTGAAATCCTTGGAGCTAATATAAATGATAATTCTAATCTATCCTTAAGCTTATACTCTGCTTTCAGTGGATATTCATCATCAAAATGCAATACTACAGTATCTGATAGCTTGCTTCCTTTAACTATTTTTTTAAGGTATTCTAATGAATATTTTGCCAGCACTTTATTTTTATCGCTTTTAATAATAACACTATCACTCGGAGTTATTTCAACCCTTGCAGAATTTAATTTACTTTCTGCTTGTAAAATAAACTTATTATTGTCTGCAGTTAAGGCTACAGAATCAGCAACAATACTCATATCCTCAATAGCCTCATCAAATAAAATAGTTGGCATTTCAATCCTTATTGGAAACTTTAAGTCAGGTATTCTTTTATCGCCTTCTTCAACATCAATCAAAGAAAGATGGAATGTTCTTGTATTTTCACCTTTTATTTGTATATTTAATCGACCTTTATCACTTAATTCTAGAATTAATGTATCTGTTGGTTTAACCCTTCTTAAAATTTCTTTAAAATTCTCCAAGTTAATACCCAAATCAATCTCTTTTGGAACAGAGTATTCAGCAAATGAGCTTGATAAGAGTTTAAAGGTTACCATAGCAACATTTGCAGGGTCCATTGCAATTAATTCTAATGCATTCTTCCCAACCTTAATAGTTACCTCATTTACGAGCTCAGATATTACATTTATACTATCTTTAAGAAATCTTGACTCGGTTAAAACTAGACGCATGGGAATCTTTCACTAAAATCTCTTTATTAATTTTATTGTTCTTCACAACAATAGTAAATTTAGACAAATATAGAAAAATAGCCGAACAAATTACTAAGCAAGTTTCCTGAATAGACCATGTTTTAAATCCTCTAAGCTACTAGCAAACTGCCTAATTAGATTAAAATCTAGTTGCTCTAGTTTTTTCAAACGCATGTATTCTATTTTTGGGATAGTTACTGTTTCCATATCTTTATTGGGTTATTCAAAATAAGTTTCTCGGACGATACAGTTCTTTAAAACAACATTAGTAATTTACAACTTCTTGCGTATATTTGTTTATAGCAAAGGTATCTACTATTAAATAAGCACCATAAAATACTAATATAGCTTCAAGTACAATTGGTTTAATTTCTAAAGTTGCTATAAATGGTAAAAAGCCAAGCAAATCTAGCTTAATTAATATCGGAATTAAACCTAAAGCAGCCAATAACAAGCCTATAATTACAGCTAAAAATTTTGTTTTACCATGGCCTATACTGAATGAATCATAAAGTAGGAATATACCACCTATGGCAATTAATACCTCAAGTAATACTGGATTAAATAAAAACTCTGGCAGATTTGTAAAATACTTAAGTGACCTTAGAAAAGCTACAATCCCGAATACAAAAAGTAATAGTCCTACTAAAAAGCTTATTAACCTCTTCTTAAGGTTTGTACTAAGCTGCATCATCTTAATAATTCTTTTACTTTCTTATATAAAACCTTATCTATTTTATTAAAATCCTGTACTATAAAACCCTGAACCTGAATACCTTCTTCATAAGGCAAAACCCTTCCTAAAACCCTGATATATCCCTCCACTTCTTGAGAATTAATTAAATTAACTATTATTTGACCGGTGTTATCATCTAAAATAAATGAATTATCTTCTTTACTTATAACCATACCAGAAACAGCAACATTTACATCTTCTTTTTTAATATCACATATAAACTTTTCCACATACGGTGGTCTTAGGACCTCATTCAAGTGTAACTCCTCCATCTATGCTTGCATTTTTGATTAGCACACTCAAAAAATCTTGTTTCTGGTTCATCTGAAGATCTAGTTTGTAATGTCCAGAAGAATGCATCTTTATTACTACATTTTGGACATTCTTCTTTAACCTTTGGCAATACATCTATTTTTTTATCAACTACCTCTATTTTATTTTCTTTTTTTTCCAGCTTTTCTGTTATTGTTAAATCTCCTTTTGACTTTACTGAATAATTACATTTACTGCATGCAAGTTTTTTCTTATCGTTCTTCTTTGGTATTAAAATTGAATGACATTTAGGACAAAATTCCATTTACACCACCGAACTTATTATTTCTGTAAATACTATCTTAACCCACCCTAAATAAGGTATCCTTAATATAGCTTTCCCTACTATTTGATCTTTTCTAACTGGATTTGGGTCTGATACTAGATTATGATCCCCTTTTGTTTCGAATGTATCTTTAATATCTACAACCCTATGTATAACTGGATAATTATACTGTGGATTCTTATAAACAATTACATCACCAATATTAAGATTTTCTATTTTTGTACCATAAAGTACCATTATATCACCCTTATTAAAACCATTTTTAAGCGGAAAAGATAAAAATTTTTCTTTGGAAATATTTCTTTGGACATATAAATCTTCATTTTGTCTCCACCAAGAATTAAAGTCTAAACCATTATGACTCATGCTGCCTGAAACTACAGCTACAACAGGTAAATCTGTATTAAAAATTAAGCCTAGACCAGGATATATTATATATTTAACCAATAAAAATGCAATTAATACATTTAATAACAAGGGAATTAGGCCTTTACCATTCCAAACATAATCCCATGCTTTTTTAAGATCTTCTTTAGAAAACATTTTGCTTAAAGGTTAAAGGCATAATAAAAAGGTTTTGGTTTACTTTTGTTGGACTGCTGCTTTTTGTATTTTTTCTGCCATTTGATATGGTTGTAGTTCTTCTTTTGTTTTCTGGTCAATAAAATAGCGAACCTTTGTTTTGGGATCAGATTCAATACTAAATCTTCTTATTTCATTACCAAAGGGCAAATTTATTGAACCTCTTGCAAATTGTCTGCTTGTAAATATCTCAAATAATTCTTTATTGTCCAATCCACTAACAACACTTCCTTTTGAATCTTTAAGTCTCCATAATGGCAAGGCACCACTGGATCTTTCAATTATATAAGAACCCCCAAATATACCAAGAATCTTTTCTGTAGGTAAGTCAGCTGTTATTTTCACACCTTGAGGAATAAACTGTGGGCCTTGCACTATGAAGCTTTTAGAAATTCCTTGTTTTTCAGGATCTTGATATAAATCAAGCTGGGCATTCTTAAGATAAGCATTAAATTGCACAAAAGAAGGTTCTATGTCCATTCTGCCTAAATCTTCAAAAGCCTTCTTTTTATCTCCTTTATTAAGTGCTATTAAATCGTTTAATAATTTTTCTCTAGGAACTGAATTTACAAATGCCAATATTTTTTCTCTTGTATCTAAAACAGGACCTCCGCTTGTTACTAACTGAGTTATTGAAGAAACATAGGCTGGGGTCTCTTTATTTGTTCCAAAATTACAACTACTATAGGTCCCTTTACAATTTTTTTCAACATACCCTAAACCTGCATTATAAGTAACTAAAGCAAGCCCCAAATCTTTTTTATTATATTCATAAGCCCTCGCAAAATAAGAAACACCGGCATTAAGATTTTTTTCTGGATCAAACCTATCATCAAATAAGGCTAATTCTTCTTGGCTTTTTCCAGCTATTTGTTTTTTAAGATCCTCTGCATATTCTTTCTGGAATGCCATAAATGCATTTGAGGTTATTCTTCCGAACCTAAGGTTGTTATACATGGCAGTGAATTCATCACCACGATAAATATTTTGTAATCCAAGACTTTTTGCAGTATACGGCATTAATTGCATTAAACCTGCAGCACCAACAGGAGAAACTGCATTTATTCTAAAACTTGATTCTTTGCTAATAATTGATTTTACTATGGCTCTATCAATATTATTTTCATCAGCAACTGCAGATATTATATCTCCTAAATTACCTTCTTCAGAAGCTAGTTCATCAACATAACCTTTTAAAGTTACAGCTGCCCTATTTTTGTTTTTAATCAAATCAGGTGCAACTTGCCTTCCGAACCTAATGCTTTCATCTGTTACAGGATCTTCAATTCTTATTTTTCTAGACTGACCTCTTAATCTTTCACGGGCCACTTCATTATCATTAATTACAGTAACTCCTGGTTCTGGTTTAATTTTTTCTGTGCAGCCTTCATTCTTATAATATCCATCCAAGAAATTCAAAGTAGGTATTTTTATATCCTTATGATAAATACATCTTTCCTTAAAATATAAAATTTTATTTGAAAATACATCAAAATCAAAAGAGCATCTATCGCTTCCAGGATTACAAGATTGACCTTCAATTTTTTTTATCTCCCTTCTATCTTTAAATTCTTCTAGTATTTCATTTTCTCTTCCTTTCTTTTCTTTTTCATCTCTTAACTTTTGTTTAGCTTCTGCTTTTTTTTCCGATATGCAGCCCTCTTCAATATCATATTCAAATAAATCCGGACATGTGGGTTTAACAGCAAAAATATCAGGTCTTATATCTTCTTTTGGCAAATCTTTTATTACAGCTGCAAAGAATTCTCTTGCTTGATCTTCAGTTAAGCACACAAATGAAGGATCTTCAAAAGGTAAATTATATTTTAGTTGATGAGATTGACATTCTTTAGAATCTTTTGTACTTTTCGGCAATTTGTCTACTGACAGCTTAAAAGCCTCTTTTGCTTCTTCTTCTGTTAAACATACTGGCAAATTATTTTCTGAAAGATAATATTGCGTTGTTGGTGGAGTGCATCCTAGTTTTACTGTAATTTCTTGAATTTTTGGTGCTATTCTAACTTCTGGTGCAGGTTCTTCTTTAAGCTTTGTTATTTTTTCTTGTATGCCTATTTTTTTTTCTTCAATATCATAATTAATACCAGCTCCTTTATACGGAGTTATTTTTATATTTCCACTAAATTCTCTATCCAAATCTATTCCTGGGAGTATGTTTACTTTTGTTGGTCTAATACATCCAATCTCTTTATACACATCATCGCGTTCTAAGGGTAATAATTCACCTTTTTCTAGAACAATGAAACACCCTGTTTGGGATATTTTAGCCGGATCAGATACCTGTGGTTTTATTTCAAACATTTTCAAACCAGGCAAACCAATCTCTAACCCACCAGTCTTTCTTATTCCCAATCCAGATTTAGGTTTATAAACTAAAGATCCTTTAAAGAAATAACATTCATCAGTATTACAATGAACATTAGCACCTTTGAAATCTGCAATTACATCATTTCCCTCAATTTTATAAATTCCAGTATTTTCATATTTATAAGAAATAAATCCTTTTAGGTTTTGGAATTTAACTCCATCAATATCTAAGTTATAATAACCAGCAATGTTTTCAAAGCACCCGGGAACAGAACATTCTATATTTCCTTTTTCATTATCACAACTAAAAGAAAAACCCTTGCCCACTGCAACTCCATTTAATTTCAAATTATTACTACCACATTTATAAGAAGAAGTTTGTATTTCTTTTGCTATTTCCTGACCGCGGATCTTATATTGCAGTATCCTACAACCTTCTTTAGAGATTATAAAATGTGATTTTTCCCCAACAGGCGCATCGAATTTTTGATCACACACTGTAACTGAAGTAATTTGGAATTCTTTTCTCCCCCCTTCACCAATATCTTTTATATTATTTTGGTGTTTAATAAAAGTAATTTCCCTACTTTCAAGAACTTTAAGCATATCTCCGGGTGCAACACCATCTAAGATTATCCCATTTTTTTCAATTTTAACTGGGTATGATGATGAAAATCCTTTTGTACCAAATTCTATGTCTGTTCCCGGGAGTAGTTCGCCATTAGAACTACATTTTATAGTGCTTCCTTTTTTTACATTAAAACTTTCTACACCTTCGAAGCTTAATTTACTATCGCCATTTATATCAACGCATAAATCAGCATCCTTACAGAATTTATTTTGATTATTATTTAAAACTAAAACATCACCAGTAACTTTGCATCCCCCTATTGCCAAAATGCCCGGTAAAGAGAATAAAGAAATTATTATTAAAAGCAATAAAATCTGCTTCCTCATTTTTTAGACCTGCTTGCAATATTAAATGTATATGAAACCCCGGATATTCTTGAGTTATCATCGGTAATAGCATAAACTATGGTTTCATTATCAATAGTTAAGACATTTACATTAAAACCTGTTGACAATAAATAAGTTATATCAATCTTCCCTGTATTCTTTAGTTCAAAATCTGTTATACTTTTTGCAGTATCATAAATTCTACCAAATCTTACCAGGGATTCAGAAGCATATGGTTTAAATAAATTATAACTTGCATTAGCAGAACTTATAGTAAGTTTGTAATCAACAACAACATTGCTCTTATCTTTTCCTAAGTTAACAGCAGCTTTAGGAATTACTTCATTAAATTGAAATTTTTTATATTGCTCTAGATTTACACAATTTGGTAGAATTGCAGACATATAATCTTCTAATTCAGTTTTAATTTCATTTAAATTGGGACCATCAAATTTACCATAATTATCCCAATAAACAATGGTAGAGCCTTCTGTGCTAAGATGATCTTTACCAGGAACAATAACACCGCCATTTAAACCTACAACAACCAGCCCGGAAATAAAAGTATCATCAACACACTTTTGTATATTGCTTTTAAGATTTTCAATATCTACAGGCAAGTTAACCCCTTTTAATAAACCAGCCTGCTGTAGATTAGAGATAACAGACTCTCGATAAAATAAGATAAGAGAAACCAAACCCAAAATTATTATTCCTAAGACAACAAATAAAGTAATCTGCCCCTTTTTCATTGCTCTAAATTATATTAACAACTATTTAAATTTAACTCGCTAAATTTTTTTGAATAGATATAAACCTTCATAACGTGCCATTTTGTCTCTAAAGGCAATTTATCTTTAATAAACGTGTAGGGTTTTTCACAACTACAATCTATACTGCCGCAACAAGCCCTATTGAATTTATTTATGCCAACATTATATGCTGCCCAAACCTTTGGATCACAAGTATTTGTATTAAGTCTTTGGGATAAACAATTTAAATAAAAAGAACTTGCCTTAAGATTAGTAACTGAATTCTTAATAACATCATTAAAATTAAAACCCTGGCCGCATTTAGTTAATTCGCTTACAGTTTCTCTGGTAAGTTGACCTAAACCATATGCCCCGGCAGAACTTATCATACTTTCATCAAAATTTGATTCCGCCATTATTGTAGCTGCAAATAAACCAGGTTCAATATCATTGGACTCAGCAGCCTCTTGAATAAATTTAATTAACCTATCTTTATTTTCAATCTTCCTTTGCAAAACAGGTTCAACAGTTTGAAAATTAGATAATGTTCTTTCTAAAACCAAATCAGTCATTTTCTTTGAATGTAAATTAAGAGGACTTTCATCTGTAAAGAAAACAGAATTTTCAGAATTCTCAAACTTCTTAGAAGCTATTACTTGTAAATTCAATTCTTCTGGTGTTTTAAAATTAACATTTATATAACCATCAGCTATCCTGTTTTTAATGCCAACTACTTCATTTTTTGCTGCAGCTGTTTTCCAAGCCCTTATAGATTTTACAAGATTTAGTTTATTTTGTGTATAAAGAAGATTTCCTTTAGAGTCTATAAGAAAATTAAGGGCTGCATTATTTATTGTTAATATACCAACATCAACATTATTCTTATCATTCTTTAATAAAATGCTTTTTTTAATTGGATCATAAGAAAAAATATTATCATTAGATCTTGAATCAAAAGAATTAGAGCCGAAGCTTAAATAAAATTTACCAAATCCATTTACTTCATTCCCAAAGGATATTCCATTGCCTTCAATCTTATCACCTTTTAGATCCAAAATAAGAAAACTATCAGTTGCTTTACCAGAATATGTTAAAAATTTGAATGTAGAATCTTTTTTAAGAGAAAATCTATCCTCACCTATAATAGTTATTTCGCCATTGAATTCAAGCTTTTTATTCAAATGTTCGAAGGTAGCAGATTTACCATTAGAATTAAGTATATTATTTTCTTGATCAAAATTTACATCATTAAATATATTAATAATCCCTTTACCTGTTGCAAAATTACAATCTTTAATACAGATCCCAATAGATTCTTTTTCAGATGGATAAAGATTTACCTTCCCTTTATTAACTACAATTCTAGCATTTTTTTGTAGATTATACTTAACACCATTAATATTATATGTAGTTAATGATGCAGCAATTATATCTGCTTCAATAATCTTACCATTATTATCAATCCTTAAACTATTACATCTTTTCATGTTTGAAAATATAGCAATTGGTTCACCTTTATTATTCAAAATAGATAAGACACCAGAACCAGAAGTAGTTATTTTATGTGATTCAATATCCTGATCAAATCCCCATCCTGAACCCTGAATCTTAAATAATGGTTTATCTAAATATTTTAAATTCTCACAATCTAACTTAAAAAAAGAAATTTCATCTTCCCTTTGTGTAGTACCCCTAACATAAATAGGATTAATACAGCCCTCTTTAGAAATTCTTTCACCAGCACTAAATTCTGAATAAACTCCAGGACAAGATTGCTCTGAAATTGCCTGACCAGTAATTGAGTCAATTGTTAAAAAACTCCCTGTTGTTTTTTTCGGAGACGTAGAAGTTAATGTAGCAAAATACTGATAAGATAATGTTAATGAGGGAACTATAGTTTTTAATTCTGGATGGCTTTCTAAAACAGCTTTCTGTGCCTCTTGAAATGCAATTCCCTTTAAAGCTGCTGTCGGGTCAGACGCTATACTATAAGTTTTTAACACTTGTTGAAAAGAACTACAACCCTCTTTATTTTCTGGATCATTACAGACTAAAGCACTCATACAGCCAACAGTGCCTTGTGTAAAACATTTCCATGCAGTAACAGCTTGTTTTCCATCTTCAGTTTGACCAGCAGCCTCTAAAACTTTTTTACCGGCCTCATTTTCAGCCAAAGACCATGTTAAATCAGCAGCCTCTTGAATACCTGCATATACATAGGTAATAAAAATAAGTATTAAAAAAACAATTATCAACTTCTTCATCAGTTTAAGTATTAAGAAAGAGATTTATATAATTTTACTTCGCTGCTTTTTTAAATTGTTCTAAAAATTCAGAATTATTTTTCTTTAATCTTTTAACAGCATCCATTAAGGCTTTTTTAGCATCTGCAGCTTCTACCACTAAAGTGGGATTTCCTACAATTGAGTGTGGTAAATTATAACCGCTAACCTTTACATTATCATCATTCCAAAGTTCTTTCTTTAAGGCATTACACAAAGTGTGGTCTTCTCCAATAACCTCAAACTTAAGCTTTGTTTTTGACTTCTCTAATATCTTTAATTCCATTTTAACCTTTAAAAAGAACTAAAAGGGTATTTTTAAACCTTTGCCTTTAAAAAGTTCTATGTCTTATCCTGAAATAAGTTCTAACAAAAAAGCTAAAAAGGCTACCTTCTTAAATAACCATATGGAAAACAAGGAAAAGTTAAAACCTCAAGAAAATACAGATCCTCAACAAGATGCACGTAGCTTATTAGGAATGTCAGAGATAAGCTTGTGGTTAGATACCTATGATGATATCTTTTCTGATTTTGACCCTAGACCTTATCCAGAAAGAGCATTATCAGATGATTTCTTAAATGCAGCAGAAAAAGCAAGCAAGGAAAACTCCTCCGGTACAGTTGATTTAAGACTACTGATTCCAGCTGATAAAATAGATAAGGAACAGGAGAATATAATAAAGAAAAGGTTAAAGACACACTTCACTAAAAATTATAATAAGTTAAAAAAGGAAGCGAAAAACACAATTAAAAAAGGGTCATTATTTACAATACTTGGGATAAGTTTAATGTTTATCGCAACATTAATTGCATTTAAGTACAATAATGGGGGCATATTAGTAAATTTTATCATTGTTGTCACGGAACCTGCAGGATGGTTCTTATTTTGGGAAGGTTTGGATATGGCTATATTTGAGTCTAAACGTACTAAAGCAGACTTTAATTTTTATAAGAAGATATCTAAGGGTGAAGTATTCTTTTCATCATACTAGTCAAGATTATTTACTTAATAAATCACCTATCGTTAAAACATCTTTTTTAATTTCTTTCTTTCTATCTACAATATCTAAATCATCTTTAGCTATAAGTTTTATTTTAAAGAAATGTTCTAATTTTCTTATTAAACTTAATTCTGGTTCTAATGTTTTAGATTCTATTTTATGTATTACAGACTCTTTTTCTGCAATAGCTTTAGCTAATTCTTCCTGCGTCATTTTTCTTTTTTCTCTAGCAGTTTTTATCTTAAGATTATAATCTGGGATTATAGATTCCGAAATTTCTGGCTTTTTCTCAAATACAACTTTTTTCTTCTCCCCTATTTGCGGCATTCTAATTCTTTCTAATACTTTACCAAACCTGGCACAATTCTCACAAACATTTAATCTAGAACCCTCAACCATAACACTATATATTACTAAGTTTTTGCCACATAAATCACAACTCATCTTAATCACTCCTTACATGCATCTGGTTTTTCCTTATATATAGAACATATCTCAGCTAAAATTTGCTCTTTTCTCTGCAACCCCTCATAATTTTTATCATCTATTACTAATGTTGGCGATGATGTAACATTAAATGCCTCTCTCAATATCGGTATTAACGGCTCTTGATCAAAATCTGCATCAAATGCAAATATTAAAAGCTTATCCTCAAATACGGATTTAAGATATGTCAATATTGTACCCTGAGCCCCACAATCATCACACTTTACATTTGAATAAAAGTAGAGTATTGAAACCCTATCGCTAGGACATACTTTTTTAGTTTGCTTTGCCAATAACCAATACCTTATTTGTGCCAACGAATATTCCCTTTTAAGCAAATCGAGATCTTCATTTTTACTGGTATAAATTCCTTCTATATATTTCTCTAGCCTAACCCTAGTCCTATCAAGATTGTTTATGTTCTCTTCTAGGGCCTTATTTGCTGCTTTACAATTTTTAAGGTCTTTAAAGGCTTCAAAATAAAGGTATTGTAACTGTAAACTGTCATAATCTAATTTTTGCAGCCTGTTGCTCTTTGCTAGAACATCTGTACGATAACTGGTAATAAGCAATGTCAATGCTACACCTAAAGAGAATATTAAAATAGTTATAACAAATGCAATTAAATACCTACTTTTATTTGCAGATCTTCTTTGTGATTCTACCATTTTTGCTTTTTACCAAGGATAAGTTCTATAAAAACCATAAACATTACAGCTCCTGAAAGTAAGGAGTAAAACAAAAGATAGGATGGGATTGCTATTAAACTATTCTTAGAAAATTTTTCATTAGTTTGGATATGGGCATAGTAAATAAGCAGTCCTGCAAAAATCCCTGTAACTACTGTAAAGAATATTTGAGTTAGATTCATATCAATTAAATAAAAGTTTCTGATTGACTCTTTTATAAAAGGCATTATATTAAAATTAACCATGGAAAAATCATAAAGTTTAGAAGCCAACGGCTTAAATACAGAATTATAACCAATAATCAATATAGCTGAAATAGAAAACAAACCCTCTAATAAAATCCTTGGCATCTGTATAAAACCAAAATCCTGGTAATCTTTATTGAATGCCATTTTTCTATAATTAAATGCATTTATAATTGTTCCTTTATACCACCTATTCCTTTGTTTGTAAAATCCTTTAAAATCATCTGGTGGGATAGTATATACTTCTGTATTCATAACCTGAATAATCTTATAGTTATTCTTCTGAAGCCTTAATGTTACCTCCAAATCTTCAGTTAAATTATTTTCATCAAAACCACCAATTTCTATTAATGTTTCTTTTCTATAAACACTAAATGGTCCAGGTGCTACATGCACGCAGTCTAATATTGACATTAACCTTTTATAGAATAAATTAACCATATACTCTGCCCATTGTATCCTCTGCATAAAATTCTTAGGGTCCTTAATCTTCATTAGTGGAAGAACTGCTGCAACATTTTTATTTTCAAAATTTGGCATTATTACTTTTAATGCATCAGATCTAATATAGGAATCTGCATCTAAAGGAACAAAAAATTCACCTTTAGCTAACTTAAGTGCTACATTTAATGCTGTACCCTTCCCACCATTTTTTTTATTTACTAATAAAATTTTAGATCCTGGATTTTCTTTTATTGTAGTTTCAACTACTTTAACAGTATTATCTTTAGAACCATCATTTATTACTATAATTTCAACATTATCTTTTGGATAATCAAGTTTAATTATTGAATTTAAGGTTTTAGCAACTGTATCTTCTTCATTATAGGCAGGAACTGCAACTGTAACCTGGGGAAATTGTTTAATTTGAGTTAATTCATCTTCTATACCTTCCTCTAAAAAAACAAGCAGCCAAAAGATTAGTAGATAAAGAAAAAGAAAATAAACTATCCAGATAAATATTGCATAAAAAGTAATCATTCCTTATTCACTTCCAATATTGTAGTAAAATCATTATAATAGGTTAAATTAAATCTTTTGCTATACCTAGTTAGAAATAATAATCCTTCTTCTTCACCACCCCATAATTTTTCTTCCATGTCCTTATCTATTAAAATATACCTAATGTCATACTTATTAATTATCCTAGTTGCATTCTCTATATCCCTTGTAAAAAGCATTTCATTTGAATTTTCATATCTTCCCTTTAAATCTGGAGCATATAAAAAGTTACTATCCATAATATTTTTCTTATTTGCTAAAGAGTTAATTAGAATCCCATTACTATAGTAAGAAAATACTACACCTTCATTATCTTTTGATTTAAGAAACTCTAATGCGTCAATCATTTCTTTATTTGGTGGGGATATTGAAAGAAGATAAGAATGTGATAAAAATGAGATTATTAGTCCTGCAATTATTATAATAATTGTAATATACTGGATTAATTTACTTTCCCATTCTATCTCTACTAATTTTATTAAACCAATAGATGCTAAAAATACAGCAAAGAAATTTAGATAAAACAGGGATTTAATTTCAAACAATGAGATCAAAATTAAGAAGGTAATTGATAAATATATAGTAATATGTTTATATTTCTCCTCCCAGAGTTTTGTAAGACCAATAACAGCTAAAAATATCACAAATATATTAAATCCAAAATTTCCTCCAAGATCTGATAAAAATTTCTTTAAATAAGAATAATCTAATGGCCTGAAAAAGAAATTATAAGAAAAACCATATAGGAATAAAGGAACAAGTGTACTAAGTATTAATAAAACAATGACAAAAAACCACTTAAATTCTTTAAGTTCGCCTTTTTTAGAAGAATAGAAAATAAATAAGATAGCAGCTATAAATGCATGTATACTGCCAAACAAGGGAATGAATAAAGATAGTACTATTGCTACCCTATATCTTTCATATAAAATCAATAGGAGAATTCCTAATAATATCACTATTGGTAATGAATAATCATTTAGGGTGGTAAAAAGATAGGTAAATCCGGGGGATAATATTAGGATAATACAGGATAATATCTTAATAGTATTATTTATCTCACTCTTTTTTAATATCAGATAAAATAATGCAATCACCAATAAACCCAATAAAATCGGTAATAATCTTGCAGTTAGTATTAAAGAACCTAAGGCTTTAGAAAATATCAATAATATTAATGGGGTTAAACTAAATACATAAGTCCTTCCGGAAAAACTAAGGTAATCATAACTGGGCAGAGTATGCTTATTAACTATATCATTTGCAATTCTGTAGTTATAATAAGAATCTTCACCTATAAGAGAATCTACATTTCTATTTAGGTAAGGTAATGAGAGAGTAAATAAGCCAATTAATATTAAAAAAATAATTATCCTTAATTCAGCATAATACCCTATAAATCTCTGTTTTCTCGGTTCCAAAAATCTTTGCAAAGCATTCATCTTCTTCAGTTATATACTTTATTTTATCTATATTGTAATTTTTCTTTGTTCTTTCTGATAAATAAATGTATTCTACATTATACTTTCTTAATAACTGCAATGATTTAACCTTAGACTCTGATTTAAATATAAATTTAGCTACTAAAAACCTATTGTTTATGTTTTTATAGAATAAAAAATTCTTATCAATAAAACTTTTCCTATCTGCTATTGTAGTTATGTAATTTCCCTCATCCGGAGAAGATAGAATTGTAGAACTCGTTGGTGTATTCTCTTTTATCCAGATAAAGGCATTATATTCCTCATCTGTTAAAGCACCAGCTATAACCTTATTAGAGTTGATATAAGAAGGCCACAAGAGTGTAAAAATTACTACAACTATTAAAAGAAATTTCAAATGACGTTCATAATTAGAAAATTTTGTTATTCTTATATACTTAAACAGTTTTTCAAAACCTATAGCAGATAATATTGTAAGAGATAAACCTAGGAAAATCATCCCTACTGAAAAATCCATTAGTTTAAGTAAAAGCAGCAATGTTGTTGCTAATATAAGCCCATATATTAAAAATACCGGTTCTTTCTTTTGTTTAAATACTCCGAACACTATACCAATTATACCAAAAATCAAAGATACTGCCCCTATCTGTAAGATTACATCTAATATGTTTATATTTCTATAAAAATTTCTGAATATCTCATTTGGTATATTTTGCCATATGGCATTAAAACCTATATCTATAAATGACTGTTTAAAGAAAATAAATTCAATTAATAATGAAATAAAAACATAAAATAGTATGGCCTCTTTTTTAAGTTTGCTTAATTTAACAAATTCTATATTTAATAAGATTGCGTAGAATAACAATGAAATACTTAATAAAAATGCAATTGGGTGTATCAATGGAAGTAATATAGAAAGAATTACAAATAAGCTAAAGTAAAACTTATTTTGGATTCTAGTAAAACAATATATCATAAAAAATATTATAAACAGTGAGAATGAATAAGCATCAACCCTATTAAGAGTCTCTGCTATTGTTATTGGGATAAAGCCTGAAATAAACGCAGAAAGTAAAGCAGCATGTTCATCTTCTGTTATCTGCTTAGCTATCAGATAGATAACAATAACTAATAAGCTTGTAAATATAGCTGGAATTATCTTAAGCGCTATACCTCCGAATATAGAACTAAAAAAAGACATAAAATAATAAAATAAAGGCGGGAATATTTGGTGTGAACCTCCAAAGCTTAATGGATCTTTAAATAAGGGAAGACCATTTTCAATAACTGAATTTATATTCCTTACATTGTAATATGAAACATCATCACTATAGTAAGGTGTTTGGAATACAAAATATAGTCTAAAAGTTAAAGCCAATAAGAATATAAAAAAGACATAAAGATTATTCTTATTTTGCATCTTCCCCAACTTTTTCTTGTTCTAGAGGTTTAGTAATATCTTGCTGTAATAATGTTTCAGGTATTTTAATCTCCTGCATTTTTACCTTTAATTCAGAATCAACTACATCAAAATAATCAAAGAATTTGGGAGCTAATTTTAATGATCTGGTACGGCCTCTTTTTTCAGAAACAATAAGTGTCATGTCCTTTAAGGTTTTAATATGATCATAAGCACTATTACCGCGCATTTTTATGATGTCTGATTGTAAAACTGGCTGTTTATATGCGATTAATGCTAGGGTCTTTATGGTGGAATTATCTAATTCAGATTCTGTTAACAATTGAGCTGTTAAATGATTATATTCCTTTCTTATACCCAACTTCCATTTATTTTCTTCTTCATGGATAGCCAGGGAAGAATTTCTATTATTATACTCATTCTTAATATCTTCAATTATCTCCTTGATTAAGCCTAGAGAACCTATACCACAAAGCTTTGAGATTTCATTAATGTCCATAAATCTTCCTGTAGTAAATAATATGGCTTCTACCCTGTTCTTATAATCATTACCAGATTCCATGCGATTAGGATATATTGAAGATTTTTAAAGATTATTATAGCTTCAATAGTTGACAAAATTGATAATGCTTTGTTTCTAAACCCTCAAGAATCCATGTATCTTTCCTATTTTCTGTTGACGCGTTGAAAGAGGTTGAGAAATTGGTGTAGATATCTTTCTTTTATAATCCTATCATAAATATAGTTAATAAATTAGACAACTTCTTGGACCAACTACATCTATTATCTCTTGAATTGTGATATAATTTACTGAACCTTTAATCAAAACTTTTTTGTTTTCTTCATCAGCCCATTCATTTCCCTCTGGTGTTATAACCTTAAATTTTTCTGGAATTTCTTCAGGTTTTTTAAGCCCCATAAAATACAAGATAAATGGATGATATTTCATTCTATTTCCACCAAAATCAGTTGAGCTACTGAAGATCCCATTACCTTCGTCTTTCCAATAAGTTCTAGAGGAATGAAGGGTCAGCGGATCAGAGCCATGGTCAAAGTAAGGATTCCAATGAGCACTTTGGTCTATTATTTTTAATCTTCCATTAGGACTCGTATAAGGATCGCCAATGTAACAACACCAATTATGACCGAGTTCATGTAAAAAGCGTCCAATTCTACCTCTTATGATTTCTTCTTCCGTTCTAATTCCCGGAATCCTTTCCTTTATTGATGCTAAATTCAATAACCCTAAGAGTTTGTGATTGCTTCCATAATATTCAGAAGTATCGTAGGCTAAATACATTTTAGGATCTCCGCTTTTATAGGCTTCACTATCTATGAATCTTACCTTGTGAGAAATACCCTCAATAGGAGATATCACTCCTTCAAAAAATGGGGAATTTTCAAATATATTTAAATCAGTATTTATAACAATAAAATCAAATTCATCAGGGTTTGATTTATAAAATTCTTTAGCTACATCCTTTCCATTATAAAATCCCTTTGTTACATCTGAACTGACAGAATTATAGTTTATTACAACTAGGGGGTAAGATGTATCTATCGATGCTAAATTATCTGTAGCATATCTAAAATCTTCTGCAGCCCTACTTTTAATTTTATCAATGTTTTCTAAATCAGTTGGGTCAGCTACATCTTTAGTTAATAATATAAAAGCAATTTTAAAATCTTTCTTATTGCACTGTTCAGTTAAATCAACTTTAGAAGTCTTGACATTAGCTATAGGTTCTTGGTATGTTTCGGTTTGTGGTTTTGCTATAGATTCAACATATAAACAAAATCCATTTTTAGAATCACATTTCATTCCAGATGGACATATTATTTGATTATTTACACATGTTCCTATGGTAGAATCGCACGAATCAATAGTGCAGGGGTTCTTGTCATCACAGTTAATATTTTTACACTTGTCAATAATCTCACACTTCCCAGTTTCTTGATTGCAATAATATCCATTTACACAGGATATTGGTTTATTAGTGCAACTTCCTGTATCTGGATTACAAGCATCTATAGTGCAAAGATTATTATCATTGCAACTGATGTTCTTACATTCGTCCTTCTTACACCCTAGCAAAATAACAGTTAATATTAAAATAATAGAAAAAAATAGTAATTTGTTAAGACGCTTTATCATTAGTATATTTTTTGATTGATATTTGTTTTTCTCTCTTTTTTAATTTTCATTTATCTTTTTAAAATATCTTAAGGATAAATATTTATCTTATTTCGTATCTTAAAATAGCAGCAATTCCACCTAAATCCCTTAATTGTACACCTTCTCTAGTTTCTGTAGAGATTATTACAACCTCTGTTCCATATTTTTCTGCTTTTTCTTCCCATTTTTCTATGTCTTCATCGCCTAAAGATTCAGATAATAATAATTTATCAACAGCAGCCATCTCTAATACTCTATTTACTTCAATTTTACCATAAGAAACCTTTCCTGGTTCTTTTCCAAGCATTTCAAAAAATCTTGTTAATATCTTCTTCTCCTCAATTATCTCTTCCTTAGCTAATAAATCATGACTTTTATCTACCAATTCATTTAAACCAAATTCTCCTGTATAACTCAGGTCTTTAACGCCTATAACCTTTCTCTTAAGTTCGTTATTAAGATAATGACCAGCGAGAAATTCTTCTTTTGTAGGACCGGGACCACCAATAATTATCCCTTTAAGATTCTCTTTCATATCAAGGAAAATAACATTAGCTGCTTCTCCTATCCTTACAAAAAACTCTTTAGCCATTCCTTCTCTCATTCTTTCTAATCTTTGCGATGAATTATGTACGATTAAACCATTTGCTAAGAAATTATGGTTCTTTGTTTCTATATCAATTGTTTTTTCAACACCAATACTTGTAATACTAGATATTTTAACTACAATCAAATTAGAATTATAGAAAAAATAAAGCCTTTTTTTAAGATCTCCATCATTAATCTTATCAAGAATTCTTTTTTTAAAAATATCTTTACTAAGTTGTCTTTTATTTGTGAAAAATGAAGAGTTCATAAGTTTAAATGTAGAATAACCAGAATTCCTTAATATTTTTGCAATTTCTCTACCATTAACAACTATCTGCCGAACTTTACTCCTACTACTTCTTTTAGCTATTATTTTTTTAAGCTTTTTAGACTTTTCCTGACTTGAAAAACAAATCAATTTCTCAAATTTTTCCAAAGATTCTTTATCATCAATTGCCAAAGTGTATCTGAAATTTTTAGAATATGGATTTCTTCTGTTATCATACTCTAAAACTGAAGAAATTATTCCAAATCTTAAAAGTGAAAGTTGCAACTGCCTTTGAATATATTTATTATTAATACCTAATGCTACTCGTGTTGTTTTAGAAACATAGCCCTCTGCATCAAAAAATCCTTTAATAAAAGCTGCTAAAACACCATCAGGTGATTTTAAAACAATACTTGGAACTTTACCTTCCATAGTTTTATCTTTATAATTAAAATATTTCTTAAATAGCTGGGCCAGGATTCTACTATAAACTCTTAATTGATAGTAGTTTTTGCTCTTTCTAAATCTAAGGTCGCACTTTATATGGAATAGACTTTCAATCAAATTTTTATAATAAGTGGCAACCTCTTCTCTTTGTTCAAAAAATGTTAATCTATCAATTTCATAGCTACCATCTCCAAGATAATAACCAAACAACTGTGCAAGCTCTGGTATAAGTACCTTAGGAAGATTTATTTTCTTCATATTAAACTCGTATTTAACCTCTGGCACAAAATCAAGTTGTTGCTCCTTTAAATTCAAGTCTATTTTCTCAGGTAATAGTAAATAATCCCCAACTTTTAGATTAGAAAGACTTTTCTCTTCAATACCCTTTTCTGTTCTAGTAAAAAAGAAATGATCTGCTGAGGCTTTTATCTCAAATTTTGGATAGCAAGTAACTACTTTAAAAAGTTCTTTTTCATTTTCCCATTTTGCTACTATTGGCGTTTCTTCTGACTTCTCTATATTAAAATTCTCTGAGATAATTGTCATTGGATTGTGTGATTTTTTTATTTCAGTTAATTCACCATTATCTTTCATTAAAAGAGTATCAACCGAAAGGCATTGACCACCAGTTTTAAACTTTCCAGGAACACCAGATGTTAGATCTCTTAATTCTGTAATAGAATGTCCTTTTAATAAACCAATATTTCCTTCTCTTTTATCTAAAACAATTAAACCATAAACCTCTTTATGTTCGAGCATATCCTTTAGGGCATCAAGCATAAAGTTTTGATCACATCTATAAAGTCTAAAATTCAATGGTTCCGGAGGTTCTATGCTCCAAACTTTAATATCAATTTTATTTTCTGACTCGGATGCATTACCAGCAAAAACAGCAAGACCATTTTCTGGTGTCCTCTTAAATAATCTTAAATGTCTTATTGCTCTTTCAAGACTATCAATAACATTCTTTCTTGTTCTTGCATCCTTTATATTAGATGCAGTACCACTTTCTTGTTCTAGATGCTGAATGATCTTAATTATATCGTACCCTGCAGGAACATATACAGAAACTAATTCAGTATGCCTGCCTTTAACAGATTCTAGTTCTTTAATAAATTTCCTTAGTTTATGTTTTTCTTTGATATTCATAGAAATCCCCAGACTAAAAGACTATATTAAATTTACTACCAAAGTTAATTTCTTTGATATTGTGCGTTTCTTTAAGGTCTTTTATTATATTTTTAAATCTCTTATCTATGGTAATAGAACTAATTGGATCCTTAAGAGAAAGATTTTTTTCTTTTTTAAACTTCCAGATATTACTATTAAGTCCGAGTATATCTTCTTTCTTGAAATCAATCTTAAATTTTTTAATAGGTTTAGGAAATTCTTCAAGAGGTATATCTTTTCCTGTTAAACTATAGTAGATTTTATATGTTAAAAATGGATTTATTGGAGCAAGTAATTTAAGTAGATTAACTAAGGTAAAATAACAGGCATAGTTAGCTGAATTTTGCTCCTCTTTACTAAATTTTTTATCTTCATTATAAATTCTTCTTTTAATAAGCTCAATATAGTTAGATGCAAATGTTTCCCAGATAAAATGCTTGATTAAAGTAGCGGGTGTATAAAAATCATATTCCTTATAACATTTATCACTTAATTCAATTAACTCTGTTATTTCATTTACTATAAATTTATCTAATTCTTGTAATTCTTTAGGTTTTTTAACATCTTCAAACATAGAAATAAATCTAGCAATATTCCATAATTTATTAATGGTTTTAGAAGCACCTTCAATCCTCTCTAATGAACATCTAAAGTCTGTCTTGGTTAAATTTCCTTCTGTTACAGCCCACAACCTAAATGGCTCTGCTCCTACCTTATCCAAAATCGTTTTAGGATCTATAACATTTCCTTTAGACTTTGACATCTTATTACCATGCTCATCAACTACATGATAATTAATCCATACATCCTTGAATATTGGTTTTTTATTTAACAAATAACATTTAAGCAAGGTATAATATAACCAGGTTCTAACAATCTCTTTTCCCTGGGGTCTTAAATAACATGGATTATTTTTACTAAAGAACTTGTTATTTTCATAATACTTAAGTATGTATAAAGGTGAGTTTGAAGAATCAAACCAAGTATCCAAAACCCTTGTATCACCAATAAACTCTTTAGATTTGCATTTTGGACATGAATCTACAGGTGCTTTTTCTTTCCATGGTTGATAGTATTTTCCTTTCTTGGGCACAATTGTATGATTACATTTTTTACAATACCATAACGGCACTTCAGTTGCATAATATCGCCTTCTTGATATCGGCCAATCTATTGAAACAGAATTAACCCAATCAATTAAGATTTGTTTAGAAGTTTTATCATAAAAATTAATCCCATCTATTAATTTTTTAATGTCATTTTTAAATTCTACTTGTTTAAGATAAAATTCTTTCATAGAAATAAACTCTATATGGTCTTTAGATCTTTCACAAATAGGCGTTCTATGAACTATCTTTTCTTGCTTAACTAATAAACCATTATGCTTTAAGGTTTCAATAATCTTATCCCTTGCTTCTTTTACCCTTAAACCTTGTAAAAACCCTGCATTCTTATTCATTCTTCCATATTCATCTATTGCAATTACTGGATCTAGTTTATTATCCCTAAAAAATCTTATATCAGAAAGATCGCCTGCAGAACACATCATTACCAAACCAGTACCTTTTTCTGTAGTTGCTAGTGAATCAGGTTTTATTTTAATTTCCTTTTCAAAAATTGGTGTAATAGCGGTTTTATTTTTTAAGTGCTGGTATCTTTTATCTTCTGGATTAAATATAACCATGCCACAAGTACAGATTAATTCGGGTCTGGTAGTTCCTATGATAATCTCTTCTCCAGTTTCTTTAACCTTAAATTTAACATAATTAAAATATGTTTCAATACCTTCATATTCAATTTCTGCATCAGCTAATGTTGTTTTGCATCCTGGACAGTAATTATTTATTCTTTCATCTTCATAAATAAGTTTCTTATCCCATAGATCAATAAAAGTAGATTGTGTTAACTTTCTATACTCTGGAGAATCTGTCTCATAAACCTCACCAATATTATTACCTTTCTTATAAGAATTAAAGCTGATTCCTAGTCTTAAAAAAGAATCAACTGTTGTTAAACCGTGCTCATCTAAAAGTTCCTTAGCTAGCTCAATAAACTTCTCTCTTGGTGTATTTGTAAGTCTTATATTATACTTTTTTTCAGTTGCAACTTCTATAGGTAATCCATTTTTATCTAAGCCTAATGGAAATAAGACCTCATAGCCCTTCATTCTTTTATATCTTGCAAACATATCCATTAATGCATAAGTAGTTGCTTGACCAATATGAACTGGGGTGTTAATATATGGCGGCGGAGTATCTATAGAATAAACTTTCTTCTTAGAGCTCTTGTTGAATGAATATAGTTTATTTTCTTTCCATTTGAGATAGAGTTCTTTTTCAAAGTCTTTAGACCATTGTTTTTCTTCTATTTTAGGGTTTAACATTGTCAAAAAGTTTAAGTAATTATAAACTTTATATAACTTTCCTTAGAAGAAGATGATAGCGAAAGATTTATATAGTTAATATATAATTAATATATAAGTGATTATATATGAACCGGACAATAACTACTATACAAATCAATAAAAAGATATTAGACAAACTTAAAGAAGCGAAAGAATATCCTAGACAAACCTATAATGAACTATTAGACAAAATTATTTCTGTCTTTATTTCTATTAATAAGAGGAATAGCTATGATGAATTTTTACACAAGATTCAGCAACCTAAAATGAAGGAGCTATGGGATAATAAAGAAGATGAGGCCTGGGAAAATGTATAAAGCAGGCGATGTTATTCTTGCAGAAGTACAATTCACAGATACTTTTGAGGTGAAAACAAGACCGGCCGTTGTTCTTTTTAATGAATATGGAAACGTTATAGTTGCAGGCATTACAAGCAATACAAAAATGGAAGGTATTTTATTAACAAAAAAAGAAGGAGCAGTTAAAGATAGCATCATTAAAATTAACTATATATTTACAATTTCTGAAAAGATGATAAAAAGGAAATTATTTTCACTACCTCATGAAAAAAAACAACTTTTAATCTCAGAATTAGTTAAGAGATTAAATAAATAAACATAACTTTACAAAGAGATTATTCTAATATCTAATAGTCTTTACTTTTTACCCCCACAAATTTAAGATACTTATAAAAATGTAGAGGTAAGAATTGAAATATTTATATAGTTAGATTAATATTTTTAACCTTCATATCGAGAAGTCTCCTTCCAGAACTTTGTTTGGTGGGAGATGAATTGGCGTGTGTTGGTGCATTCCTATAATTTTAAATATATAGGGCTCATTAGCCCTCTTAAGTTCTGAAGAACGAAAAGAGGTGAGCCCCATGGTTAAAGAGTATTCAGATTATTTAAAATTTATTGATGATGC
>Ga0209515_10000759_pt1 | contig 56805 bp, 64 predicted proteins | sample Subgroupgradi54m_FD_187454 | JGI IMG/M metagenome (GOLD analysis project Ga0209515, IMG submission 187454) | Subsurface groundwater microbial communities from S. Glens Falls, New York, USA - GMW60B uncontaminated upgradient, 5.4 m (SPAdes)... ... | reverse complement strand
TCAAAGAATAAACCATCATCTTCATAAACGGTATAGTTAAGGTTTACTCCAGTACAAGCACTACTTCCTGTAACATTCATCTGAACATTTGTTCCTTGAACAACCAAGGTTTGTGACCAATTCGCAAATGTTAAATCACATTGCTGTATAGGACAGGCTAAATCAGCGCCACTACAATCTTCATCAATTCCATTTCCACAAATTTCAGTAGCACCAGGATGAACATTCAAATTATTATCATTACAATCACCAAAAGTTGAAACATATCCAACAGGCTGACTTGTCGAGGAAACATTCGAGGTTAAATTTCCATAACTATCACTATCAAAGTCTCGATAGTAAGTCTGAGCAACAGGTACTCCAGTAGTTAAGATTAATTTTTTCGGTATCTTATCAATTTGTAGATTTGAAACACTAACCAAACCATACTGATCAGCAACAGCACCACCACTTTGTGCTCCAAATTGCCAGTTGTAAGTAGTCCCAGGAGTATGAATAAGATTCTGCAATCTTCTAGGCGTTACTACAACTGTTGCAGTATTTTGTGGAGCTTCAGGCAACATATACACATCAATTTCATATCTATTAGCTTGATCTAAAATTGTACTTCTATTGTACCAAGGATATCTATTAATTCCTCCATACAAATCTCCATCAGTACCTGATCCATTTCCAGGATTATCATTCAAGCTGAAATTCGAGAATGCAGGGTAACTTTGATTTGTTTCAAAATTCAAGAAATTAAATCTACTCATATTCATATCTCTTATTTGCTTGTAAGCATCATCATTCCCGCAATTTGTAAATTCTGGGAATTTACTACAATCATCAAAGCCTGCATGGCCTCCCTCGTGCCAATAACCAATAAAGCCAACTCGTGCATCATTCAGAGATTTGTAAAAACCAGGAATCTGATTCCAAACAATAAGAGGATCATTCTTTCCATTAGCAATTCTAAAGAACGGATAATCTTGTCCAGGATTATTTTTAACATACCAAGACATATTCATATAGTCATAAATTCCCACCCCATTTTCTAAAGGAACATTTTCTTGTTTAGAAGCCCATTGTGTTGGGGAAGATCCACTTGCACCACTACTGCTTGTCAAGTCAGTTCTAGCTAAACTGAATTTTCCAGATGCAAATCTGTCTGGGTTATGCAACTCTAAGTACAATCCTCCCCCACCCCCAAGAGAACCACCATCGACAAATACCCTTCCTGGATTATCATCAATAGAATTATTCCACTGACTGTATTTTGCCATCCAATCAACTAAAAACAATAAAGTTTTTTCTTCATACATTACGCTCTTACCTTGATCAAATGGTTTTAACACATCCGGACTTTCTAAAAATTCATTAGTAAATCCTGAAGAAGCATAATTCGAATTCCATCCACTATAATAAGAATATTGAGACTCTAAATAATAACCAAGATCATATAAAACTCCTGATGAATCTTTAACAATCAAATCTTCTACATCTTCATACCCAAGAGAGAAACCTCCATATCTTTGTATATCATAATATTCTGAATTTGCATATCCATCTTGACTATCAAAGTAATCATGCCCAGATGAATGTAAGTGAATATTTATCGGATATTTTTTATTTGGTTCTACAGACTTGCCTCCACTACTATTAGTCGGAACAACAATACTAAAGAATTTTGGAGAAGTTCTTTTATTACTAAATCCATATTGATCTGATGAATTCAAAGGATTAAAATTACCAAGCCACATTACATATCCAGTGTAAGGAGAAGTTGCAGAGTTAAATACAAATGCATCAGGCACACTAATTGCTTCTGAAATTCCAGACGCTATTGCATTAGAGCCAATCGCACGATTTTCATTTCCTTCAACAACAGTTGTAACAGCATAATAAGAATTTTGTGGATTCTCAACAGGATATACATACAATCCTGAATTAGAATTCAAAGCTACTCCTGCTTTAGATAAGTTTACTTGTTTTATTCCATAAGGATAATCTCTCAAGTAAGAAGAACCCTGATATGCCTGTCCCAAAAACTCTGCATTTGCTAAATTATTAGAAGTAATAGGTTGATTAAATCTATAAATTTTATACATTGTATCGTTCTTTCCAGTTGTAGCTTCATTCCAAGTTATGAAAGTTTGACCAGAATAATATTTAGCTTGAACATTCGATGCTTGGGAAATTACCTCATCTTGCGCATCTTCGTATGTTATTTCTAAATACGGTCTTCTAGTTGCAGTTGAAGATTCTTTTGACATATAAAAATGATCCACTCCTGCTTGATCTGGAACAATAAATCCAAGATTACTACCTGAGTTATTCGCCCATTGTTGAACAATTGAGGCATTTAAATCAGCACTCATCACACTTTGAAGACCAGCACCCCACTGTTTAAAGTATATTTTCCCAATTTCATTTCCAGAAACATTCAAAAAGTTTCCACTATTTTTCCAAGGAACTCCAGTAGCTTTAACATTATAATTTGCTTCTCCTTCCTTCCATAAACCAGTTGAACTAGGGTCGCTAATTGAATTAATTGGCAAATAATATCCAGTAGTTGCAGAATTTGCCGAACCGGTGCTAGATAAGAAAAATCTTAAAACAACTTTATCTATTTTCTTTCCTTTCAATGAACTTACATTGAAATACATTACCGGTTCATAAACATTTGTTCCAAGAGTGTACTTATTTTCCATCGTAGATTCGGATCCATGTATACCATTTCTCGATGTTGAATCACTGCTGACATAAATATAACTATCCATAGCAACATTCTGCACATCACAACTATCACATTCGCCAAATCTTTTTGTAACTAATGGCGGAGAACTTCCGATCACAGAACAAACACTTGGTTGGCCAACACAACTATATCCCGATTCAACAACACAAGATGAACTACAACCATCCCCATTAATCAAATTACTATCATCGCATTGTTCTCCAGATTGTACAATTCCATTTCCACAATTAGGTATTGCACTTCCAGCTAAAACCTGTTCCCAGTTTTGAGGTAATTCAATTCTGTATAATTCTAAATTATCAGTTCCAAACCAATTCCCACCATAATAAATATTATTTCCAGCCATGTCAATATTGGCGTAACCTTCAGCAAAGTAGCCCACAGGACTGTTATAAGTAGGACCAATTCTCCAAACTCTAGGTCTTTGATCAACAGGAACATTAACATAATTAGGCGGGTCTCCTGTAACAACAGGTTTTAACTCTAGCAACACTATTTGATTTTCAGACCAAGGTGCTCCACTAGCATAGTAAAAGTCAATTAAAGCCCATCCTTTCTTATTCAGATTAGTAATTCTTCCACCAACATGAACACCAGTATAACCAGTTTCCTGCCCATGTATTATTCTAAAGTGTTCTTTAGTTCCAGGATTGAAAGAATGTATCCAATCATCGCCCGACGCTGTTTGTGCAGTAAGTCCTTCACTAGATAACCAAACATTTACTGAATCTCCATTTCTATCATAAGCCCATCCACCATGCCCGCCACCAACACGTTCAGTACCAGTGCTACTCATTAGAGGCATAGTAACTGGCATTCCGACAATACCTTGTTCTAATTCACTTATGTTATAGAAATAACTATAACCAGTAAGTTGCAACCATTTTCCATCTGGAGAAATATCAGAACCTTTCGGAAGATAATTAATCAACCCAGCACTCGATCCAGTTTGAATAACGCCCGGAAGAACTCTTCTATTTACCATATCAAAAACAATTACTTTCGCAGTATTAGGATCAGGAGTATCAAAACATCCTGCGCTAGAATAACAAACTCTCAAAGCACGATATTTCATATCATCAGAAAAATCTCCATAAGATTCTTGAAGTAAACTCTTAACTGTAGGGTCCCAAGTTTTAAAATCAAAAATTAATTGCTCAGAGTTTTTGCCAACTACAGCATCTTGCCTATACAAACCAGTTCCATAAAAGTAATAAATATAATTTTCTGTACCAGCCACACCAGACTTGTCCCATCTAATACCACGTGTTTCACCCATCTGACATCCACCTCCAGAAGAGGGACAACCAGATGCACTAGATGAAGTAGTAATTTGATGTAGAGGTTTATAATCCGATAAATTATAAAGATAAGTAATTTCTGTATCATTACCACTTCCGAAAGCTATAGCATATTTTCCATTTATATTAATGTCTGGATATCTCGAATATCCATTATAAAATCCAGTCCCCGCACTACCATTAAAACCAGCTGTGTGAGTTCCAATATAAGCAGGCTCATCTATATTAGTAATTCTAGTGTATCTGTGTCCGCTATAAGGATCTATAAATGGAACGCCCTTATCTGGAAGAGGTAAACCAGAATTAACAGAGAAGTTAGCATGAGTTGCAATATTTTTTGTCACATTCTCAACTATCCAATTACTAGGAGCTAATCCTCCATTTGGTATTTCTATCGCACAAACAGAACTACATCCGTCACCATTCAAAGTATTTCCATCATCACATTGTTCTGCCCCTTGTAAAATCTTATCACCACAAACAGCAGTTGCCCTAGTTGTAACTAATTCATTTTGTTTAGAACTTGTAATAAACTCTGATACATTACTTACTAATGTTGCTTTGAAGTAATATTCAGGATTGCCCAATAGACAAACACCCAAAATATTTCCATCACATTCCCATTCGGAAATCCAAGTAGAACTAGCTGAACTCCCTAAAAATTGAACAGAAGCTGGTTGAACATTTGCAGGCGTATCAGAACCTAAATCGTCCTCATAAACATTAAATGTTATATTTTTTCCATTACAGTTTATTCCTTGAACATTTAAAACAACTTGCTGTCCTTGATTAGAACTTAAAACAGACCATGAAGCAGATGTTAAATTACATTGTTGTATAGGACAAGCCAAATCAGCACCAGAACAATCTTCATCAATTCCATTTCCACAAATTTCCGTGCCAAAAGGGTGAACATTAGTACTGTTATCATTACAATCCTGACTATCTGCAACATAACCAACAGGCTGACTTATCGAGGAAACATTCGAAGTTAAATTTCCGTAATTGTCATTATCAAAGTCTCTATAATATGTTTGACTCGGAGGCCCACCTCCACCTGCAGAATTATCTACCATCAAATCATTTGCACTTGAGGCAGTTCCAGCATTGGAATCGCCAACAACAGAAACAGTAAAGTAATACTCTGCTGTCCCATCTGTTTCATTAGTATAGAAGCTATCCCAAATTGGCCTTAGGTTAGATGTTGTAAAGGAATAAGCCAAATCATTACTACTAGAATCTCTTTCATAAACCTGATATAAAAATTGTTTACCATTACAATAGTCTTCATCAACGCTCATTCTAACATCTGTTCCGTTAGAAACATTTGTTCCCGCATTCCACCACGATCTAGTTAATTTACAATTTCCAACATTTTTCTGACCACTTGTTTCTATGTATAAAGAAGGAATTTGTGAGATATTATTTGCCTCACTTAATTTCACAGTAAAGTAAGAATAATACTCATTTGTAGGAGTATACCCTGGCTGTGTTAAATCCCAGAACCAACCATAATTAGTAATATTTCCGTCAATAATATTTTGCACATCTTCAGATAAATCACTTGAAGTAATAAAGAGATTATTTTGATTAGTCAAGTTAAAATAAGCAGAAACTCTATCATCAACAACTGTTCCTAAAGAACCATTTTTCCCAATATAGGGGATGAGAGTTGCAGTATTAGAACTGCTCCATAAAGAATCTGTTGCAGGCCTAGAGTCCCAAGCAGCCCAGTTTGCTCCACCATCGTAAGTTTCTCCACCAATAGAATTATTTTTATTCTCATACCAAATCCCATTATAACTATTCGGATTTGTAATTCTTCTCAAGGGAGCATAAGGAATAATACTAGGAGAATTAGCATTTGTACTAGAAACATAAAATTTCAAATATGCTTTAGAAATATTTGTTCCACGAGGAATAGAACTTAGATTAAAGTAAATAATTAAATTTTGATCATACTCCGCTCCTGAAAATCCCTTAACGTAATTTTTTATTTCCTGCCAATCACCAGACCTTTCAGTATACCTTAGGTTGTCATTGGAATCAAACGTCCCAATATCTTGAACAGTCAAATTAATAATATTTAACTGGGGGATATTTACACCACGGTATAATGTATAATTAACAGATTGCACAGAACAAACCAAATCTCCACCAACGCAATCTTCATCAACTCCGTTTCCACAATATTCTGGAGCAAGAGGATGAATTGTAGAATTGTTATCATTACAGTCATTTGTGTTTCCAACATATCCAGAAGGTTGTGTTGTTCCAGTCTGTGTCGAAGTTAAATTTCCATATCCATCATTATCAAAATCTTTGTAATATGTATTCTGAACAGAACAAGCACTACAATCTTGTGGACAAGATGAACAAGTTTCTCCCCCAGCACAATTACTATTTCCACAAATTTCTCCTCCGGTGTTCCCTCCCGGAGAGATACTAGTAGAAGGCAAGGGCCTACCACTTGAACTTACTACAGTCACTTTCTTAGTTTCAAAACTATAAACCTGCCCACTATCTGTGTAAATCTCTTCACCTTTATCAGTCTTAACAATTGGGTAAGCGGCAATTGAAACAAGTGAACTTTCTGGGATATTTCCTGTTCCAACTGAAAAAGTTTGTTGATCTAGCTCGTTTAAAGAAACGTCAACTCTTTGTGTAACACTTGCAGTTTTATTTGTGACGACAAAATTAATTGCAACCAACTCTCCCTTTCCAGAATTCCTTTTAATAGACAAAGTAATATTTTGTACATCCGGCGACAAACCACCAAGACTAGTGTTTACAACTTTAACACTCCCCGGAACAACTGATAAGCTTAAAGTAAACTTTTGAGTACTAACTTGCGACGAGGAACTCTTAATTATATTAAAAAAAATCACAGAAACAATCCCGATAGCAACCAATACAAGCAGAATCAAAATAACTATAACAACAACCTGCGAAACACCCCTTTTATCCATCGTAAAGACTAGTTTTTTTTGATTTATAAATATTCTCGATCTCCGATCTTTTAATTACTTTTGAGAATTGTAAAGATCGGTAATTTCTTGAGCAGTTAATGCTCTTTTGAAAACATGAAGATTATCCATTTTACCCCTAAAGTATCTGTGATTTCCAGTCGTATCATCATATATCCATTTTCCAACAGTAGTCGATATAGAAGTATCTATATGAGTTGTTGGAGTAGTCCAAGTATTATGGGGAATTAATTGCCCGTTCACATATAATTTAAGATCAGTATCTTGAACTAAAACAAGATGTGTCCAAGTGTTTAGTGGAAGAGTATAATCAAACACCCTTGGCCCAGGAGAAGGGTTTCCATTCCAAGATTCAAGTTTATTTGTTAAATCAGTTTCTAAAAGAACGCCATCATTAGTATTTTGTTCATCTCCAAAGATGAGTTGTCTTCCAGTTATTGTAGTGAAGACCCAAATAGAAACAGAATATTGTCCACTTCCAGCAGTAATATAATTTAAATCGCCTAAATTAAGGTATTGATTAAGAGCATATGATCCACCATCTGTTCCAAATAAATTAAGTACATTTCCCCGTTGAGTATCTTGAACAATAGAAGGAAATCCAGAAACAGTCCCATCAAAATTCCCCACAGCATCTGGAGTTTTCCCGCCAGAAATAGAATCAAATCTATAAGAAGCGTATAAAGCACTTCTTTCACTTGTCAAACCATCGCTCAATTCTTGTTTATCCGCAATATTCCCTATAGAAACTTTTTTGTTATCCAATTGAATAACTGGAGCAATTTGAACATCTTGTATTGTCCCAGTTAAGTTAGGATAAAAAGGAATAGTAAATACTGAAGAACCTAATTCAGTAAGAGATTGCAATGAAGTATACTCCATTGTCTTACTTCCGTTTGATACAATAAACTTAATTCCTGATAAATCCCCTTTTCCAGCATTTCTTTTCACAATAACTTTTAAATCAGTCAAACCAACCATGCTCTGTTGTTTCTCTATAACTAGGCTTGTTGTGATCTTTCCTAAAGAAACTTCAGAAGAGCTTCTCTGTAATAGGTTGTTAACTACAGCCCAAATTATCCCAATAGCAATGAGTACAAGCAGAATCATAATTATGGCTATAATTATCTCAGACAACCCCCGTTTACCCTTCATAAAATACTTAGTAAACGTGAATTTATAAATATTATTAAACCTCTCCAAACTGTCATATCTAATGAAATATAAAATAATTGAAGGCCAAGAGTTCGTTAAAATAAAAAAGGAAATCCAAAAAGCAAAGGCAATTGGAGAAATACCGCTTGTAGTAATTGAAGATGACAGCTTATTAAGAAAATTCTCGGAAAACGAAAAAAATATCTTCCTAGCAACAAAATTAAAAGACAGAAAGGATAAGCTTTATCAAAGAGATTCTGGATTTGATGATGTAACTTTAAAATTTATGGCAAAGAACAATATTGCTATGGCAATTATTCTTGATGAATTAATTAACAATTCAAATTCTCTCATGGTAAAAGCAAAAATTCTGGCAAGAATAAAACAAAATATAAAAATAGCCAGAAAAAAGAAAACGAGAATAAAACTGATTATACTAGATGAAAAACTCCGCAAAGATGAAAAGGATCTACTCTCCCTATTAGTAATAATGGAAGCGGATACAAAAACAGCCAAACAAGCTTCAGAAATTAATTAGAAAGAATTAAAAAAGGCTTATTATTCAAGTTCATATGGAAGATGTTCAAAAAATTCTTGAATCTTTAAGTCAAAACGAACGTAAGGTTCTTCCTCTGCTAAAGGAAAAATCAGTCAACGAAATCTGCAAAAAATCTAATCTTGATAAAGTTTCTGTACTAAGAGTTTTAGAATTCTTACAAAATAAAGGGGTTGTAGAACTGAAAAAAACATCTAAAAAATTGATCTACCCGGGAGTAAATGGAGTATTATACAAAAGAGTAGGTCTTCCAGAAAGAAGACTTTTAACGCTGATAGATTCTAGAAAAGATGTTTTAAACCTTGAAGAAACTCAAAAAATATCAAAACTGTCAGAAAATGAATTTAAAGCTGCTTTAGGAGTTTTAAAGAAAAAAGCAATGCTTGATATAAAAAATGGCAAGATAATCTTAACAGCTAATCAAAATGAAATAAGGAAAAAGATGTTGGAAGAAAAATTCATCGAAGATCTCCCCTTAGAGCTGCCTTCCCTAACACCCGAGCAGATCTTTTCTCTAAAGGCTTTGCAAAACAGAAAAGAGATAGTAGAAATAAAAGATAAAAATCTAATCCAGATTAAAGTTACAGAACTAGGTGAAAAAATAATTAATAATTCAGATTCAGAGATTCCAGAAAAAAATAAATTAATAGAGCAAGTAACTTCTCAAATAATTAGGACAGGTGACTGGAAAGGTAAAAAATTTAGAAGATATGACGTTTCTTCTTCTGTTCCAAAAATATATGGTGGAAAAAGACATTTTGTAAATCAAGCAATTGACTATGCAAAAAGCATTTGGACAGATTTAGGTTTTGAAGAAATGTCTGGAAACTTAATACAAAAATCATTCTGGAATTTCGATGCTTTGTTTACTGCACAAGATCATCCTGTTAGAGAATTACAAGATACTTTCTATCTAAATAAAACAGCAGAATTGCCAGAAAAAAAGATTGTTTCACAAGTAAAAAATGCACATGAATCAGGCATTGGAGGAAGTAAAGGATGGCAATACAGTTGGAACGAACAAGATGCTAAACGTCTTGTTTTAAGGACTCACACAACAGGATTATCTGCATTAAAGTTATATCAACTAGCTCAAGAGGGTAAAATAAAAAAGGGAAAATACTTTGCAATAGGAAAATGTTTCAGAAATGAGACTATAGATTGGAGTCACGGTTTTGAGTTCAATCAGACAGAAGGAATTGTCATAGATAAAGACGCAAATTTCCGTCATTTACTTGGATATTTAAAAGAATTTTTCAGTAAAATGGGGTTTGAAAAAATTCGATTTACTCCTGCATATTTCCCTTATACAGAACCATCAGTAGAAATTCATTGGTGGCATCCTGAGAGAAAAATCTGGTTAGAGTTAGGTGGAGCAGGAATATTCCGCCCAGAAGTAACAATTCCTCTTTTAGGAGAGCATATTCCGGTTTTAGCATGGGGTCCTGGTTTTGATAGAATAATAATGGATTATTATAAAATAAAAGACCTAAGAGAAATGTACAAGAATGATATCAATCAATTACGTAAAACAAAGATCTGGATGAAATGATAAAAGTAATTAAATATAAAGGGAAGATAGAGCTAATTCAGGTAACCCCAAGGTGTCTTGCGCATGGCAATAGTTAACTTCAATAAAAAACAATTTGAGAAAGATTTAGGAAAAATCGATGAAAAAATGCAAGAAAGAATTGCTTTATTTGGAACACCAGTAGAAACTGTAACGGAAAATGAAATCCAATTGGAGATATTCCCAAATAGACCTGATTTATTGTCTTATCAAGGATTTTTAAGATCATTTAAATCTTTCCAAGGAAAAAGTCCAGGTTTAAAAAAGTACAAAGTTGAACCAATAAAAAAGGATTATTGCGTGATAATTGATAAATCTGTTGAGAAAATTAGACCTTACACAGCTTGTGCTATAATAAAAAACATAAAATTTGATGACCAAAAAATAAAAGATATAATAGATTTACAAGAAAAGTTGCATAATACTATTGGAAGAAAAAGAAAGAAAGTTGCTATTGGAATCTATCCACTAGATAAAATGAAATTTCCAATAACATTCAAAGCTTTAGAACCAGATAAAATCAAGTTTATACCTCTAGGGATAAAAGAAGAAATGTCTGGCTTTCAGATATTGCAAAGACACCCTACGGGGAGAGAGTATGCACATTTGTTAGCTCAAAAAGAGAGATATCCGGTATTTTTAGACAAGGATAATAAAGTATTAAGCATGCCCCCAATAGTCAATTCAGAATTAACTGGAAAAATAGAAAGCGGCACTAAAAACGTGTTTGTAGAATGCTCTGGCTTTGATTTTAACACCTTAAAAAAATGTTTAAATATAATTGTAACAACTCTAGCAGACATGAATGGAGAAATCCAAGCAGTAGAAATAAAATATTCTAACTCTAAAAAAGAAATCACTCCTAATCTCGAAGGAGAAAAAATAAAGTTGAATATAGAAAATGCAAACAAACTTCTAGGTTTAAATTTAAATGAAAAACAAGTAAAGGATCTTCTTGATAAAATGGGTTATGACTCAAAAGGGAAAGAAGTAGTAATTCCCGCTTGGAGAACAGATGTACTTCATGAAGTGGATATAATTGAAGATATTGCAATTGCTTATGGATACGATAAATTCATTCCAGAAATTCCAGAGATTTCAACCATAGGAAAAGAAAACAAAAAAGATATAATAAAGAAGAAAATCGCTGAAGTTCTAATTGGAAAGGAATTTTTAGAATTGTCTAACTATCATTTAACAACAAAGGAAGATCAATATGCTAATATGGGAATTAAACCCAAAAATTTCATTGAAGTAGAAAACGCAAAAACAAACTTTACAATCTTAAGAGACAATTTATCTCACTATCTCTTAAAAACTTTATCTGAAAACATTGACGCAGAGTATCCCCATAGAGTTTTCGAACAAGGTGTTGTGTTCCACTCAACACCAAAAGAAATACTTGAAAAACAGCATCTTGCCATTTCCATAACACCTGGAAATTTCACAGATTTGAAACAAGTTCTAGAATACCTTATGATAATGTTAGAGATAACTGTAAAAATTCTCCCACTAGAAGATTGCCCAGAACACCTAATCGAAGGAAGGGCAGGAAAAATAATAGCAAATAACAAAGATATAGGAATTATTGGGGAAGTTCATCCAAAAATATTGAGAAATTGGAAAATAAAAATGCCCGTAGCAATTTTAGAACTAGATTTAGAAGAAATTTTCAATAAATTTATTTAATTAGCACCTATTTCTAAAGTCTCTTGAAAATTTATACAAAAAAATTGCTGTTTGATTTATTCTTCCCAAAGCAAATGGTGCTTTAGCAAGATGGATTTTAGATAAATCTCGCGAATCACGAAGTATTGGAAGGTATTCATCCAATTTTCCCCTTTCTAAATGATCATAATATGTAAAAACTAAATCAGGATTTCTACTTCCTAGCCTAGCTTCTGGCAAGATAATTAAACCATTTTCAGATCTATATGGGCCTAACCTAGGTAAGGGGAAATAATCCGTTGCATCTCTAGTTAAAAAATATTCGAATCCTACTTTTCTAGCTGCGCTGAGAGTATTATCATTGCTTAAATGATTTGGCGGGCAATAACCTTCTGGATAAATTCCTAATTTATCTATCATTAACTTTCGACCCACATCCATAACAACAAATTGCGCTTCCAGACTTTGAGTATTTCCATCCAAACAAACATGCTCATGGAATGGATCCGGCCATTCCTTTCCGCTCTTACGATTTTTCTCAAGCTTATTAAAGCATCTCCCACAGCAGTGCCTGCAACCTTCTTGAATCCAAGTGATATTTCTATTGCGTTTATTTTCTCTAAAAAAATCTACAGCCCAGTTAGGATAATAATTATTTTCAGGATGAATCCTTCCAGAAATGTCTTCCCCTTCAGCTGTCTTTAAACACTTATCAAGTAAATCTGGAACAATTGAAGCTAAAAATGGTTTTTTTGAACTAACTAACCTTTTAGCAATCTCTCCACCATCAGACATATACTGAAAATGTACAACACTAATCATAAAAGAAACCTAATTTGTCAATTTTTAAACTTTTCCCTAGCTGAAATAAGCCTTGCTATTCCCTTCATTGGATTTATCAAAAGAACCCTTAAAGGATTTTACGACCAAGGTTAGATTCTCATTAATCCCCTTCCACTCTTTAAATATAGAATTAATAAAATCTGCCTCTTTTTTCTCAGAGTAATTTAAATCCAAGTCCATCATGTCTATATCCATCTTCGCCAATTTTTTATACAATTCATCAATTTTCTTTTTTTCACCAGCAGATAAATTCTTTATCAAAGAAAACATGAAAAAGGGAGCATTTGAAGGATTTAAAATCATTTCACAAAATTTTAGATATAAATAAACTTTATCAGCCACATTTCTTCTAATTTCTCTTAGAAGATAATCCGTCTCACGTTCCAAAGCTCTTTCTATATCAAAATTTAGATTCAATTGATCAAAGGGGGGAAGCTTGTATTTCTTTTGAAGAACAGCATATTCTTTTTTTAGATCATTTAACTTTCTTTCCATGAGGTATACTACTATTGATCATTTATAAAAGTTATGAAAGCCTCGACCGAGGATTGAACTCGGGACCTCGTCCTTTCTAGATTGTTCCTAAAATTACCAAGGACGCACTCTTACCAAAACTGAGCTATCGAGGCTCTCTCGAAATGACTGAAAGGAATTTCCACTCAAGTTACAAAGTTAATGGCAGAATAGAACTATAAAAACTTAATCAAAGATAATAATTATTTTTTTCTAAGAAAAGACATAAACAATAGTATAAGCCATACTAAAAAGAATGCAAGAGCAATTACCCCCGCTAACAAACCAATCATAATGAATGTTACAATCCATAATTTAGATTGTAAAAATGTCTGAATTAAAAATGCCGCCAAAGAGATAACAACCGCAAAAAGGAAAGTGTAAAAGGATCTCCAAATTCTTACAGAATATCTATTCCCCCCAGAAGTCTTAGATTTAGACGCAGATCTAGACCTAGATCTTACAGAAGTCCGTCTCACCCTCTTTCTCTTCACCATAATATATACTAGAAAATTGTGTATTTAAATCTTACTTTGTCTTGCTTTTTGTTTTATTCACATTCCAATCAGTTTTTGCAGCATTTCCAGTTAAAGATCTGAAATTATTCCAGGTTAGTCCCAACCAATCCACATAAACTCCTGCTGCATCTTTAATTCCACCAAATGTATTCAAATCTGGGTGATTATTTCTAAAAACAAAAACCAAACTTAATAAAAAAAGCAAAAGAATTACTATAAGAAATATAGAAAACACTCCATGTTTAACTTTCATTAATTCAAACACAATATAAATTGCCAAGAGCACTAGAGCAATAAAAACCCATCCAACCATAAATATACATAGATAAAAAATTTAAAAAGCTTTCTTAACCTTGTTTAGTAGGAAAAACAGCTAGCCCTGTAGTATAGTGGTCAAGTATGATGGGTTCTGGACCCGTAGACCCAGGTTCGAATCCTGGCAGGGCTATTTTCCAATATAACTATTTTTTATATCCACATAACTTTCTCCAAGGCATCAAAGCATATTTTCTAAATGGTCTTGAAGTTACAGCTGCAATTCCTGCGCCCATCAACAATGAATATCCAATTTGTTTAGAATCTGCTCCCGCAGCAGCAAGTATTCCAGCATATACGGGGGTGTAAACTCCAACCATTGCAGCAGTATCTAAGGCCCATCCTTTAAATCCACCATCCTTTGTGTTAACATTAAATTTCTTTGACAGATAATCTGCTGTTTTAGTATACATTCTAGCAACTGCCGTGTCTACTAAAGCTGCTGTTGCTCTTGACTTCAAGATTTGTTCTCCATTCAGTCCGTTGTAATACTCCATTGTAGCCATAATTGGAGAATAAAAAGCAACTTTGGCACTAGTATCAATAGCATAGTTCTTTACGCCATCTAAAGCCCTATCTAAGAAAGAAGAGTTTTCGTTCTCTACTCTTTCTTCTAAATTGTTTTTTGTTTTTTCCATAAATCTACATGATAGCCCAGATTATGAAAGATAGTCCACCAAAATGGATGACAAGGATAAGGCTTAAATAGATCTAATTTTTATATTATGGATGGAATTAGAGAAGACGCTGAAAGAATATGGTTTAACAGAAAAGGAGATCCAAGTGTATTTAGCCCTTCTCCCATTAGGAAGTGTTAATCTACAAGAACTAGCTAAAAGGATTGATCTTCCAAGAACAACTATCTATAACACTTTAAATTATCTTTACGAAAAAGGCCTAGTCTCAAAGATTATTAAAAATTATGCAACATATTTTGGAGCAGTTGATCCCCAAAAATTCATAGATGTCCTCAATCAAAAAAGGGAAATGGTTCTATCAATATTGCCGGAACTTAAAAATCTAAAAGAACAGATTAAAGAATCATCACATGTAGAAATTTATCAAGGCTTCAAGGGAATTTCAACAATTCTGCTAGACGTTTTCAAGAATAAACAAGAAATTTATTATTTCGGATCTTACTCAAAATCAATTGAAGCACTTAAACATTTGCCAGAACACGTTAGAACCTTAAGAATAGAAAATAAAATTCCAGCAAGAATAGTAATAGATAAATACGATGAAGAAACTTTCCATAAAAAAGCTTACAAGAAAATAACTCAAATGCGTTTTTTAGATTCAATGAAAGACTTTCCTTGTATGATTTTCATCTATGGCAGTAAGGTGTCAATGTATACCGTTAAAGGAGAACTAACTGGAGTTATAATAAAAAATAAAGAATTTTCTCAAGCCATGAAAATGATATTTGAAATTTATTGGAAAATGGCTAAGCCAGCAAGACTATGATCCTCTTCTCAATCTTTCCTTAAACTCTTCCAGATCCTCTTTCATTATCGACCCTCCAGCTGCCTTTGCATGCCCCCCAGCTAGCGTATTATCAAAACCAGTTAACATCGCCTTCAAATAATCCGCAACATTCAATTTCCCATCTTGTCTTCTAATAGAAATCTTATATCCTCCTTCAGTAGGGTATACGGTTACAATTGTTTTATCATAATTATTCCCACTAATTACATTAATAACTATAGAACCTAGATCAAATTTGCTTTTATATTGATAAAAATATCCTCCGTTAATTCCCTCTTTCTCATCTTCAAATTTGCTCACAATAAAATCTAATTCTTCTTGGATTTTTCGGGTATAATTCATTAAATTACCAACATTTCCAAATTCCACACCTAAGCTCTCATAAACTTTTCTTAAATTATCTTTAAAATAAATCAAAGCTAAATTCAAGTTCCATTGCATATCCCAAAATTTGCCATTCATTCTAATTTTTTTATCTTCAATAACAAATTTATCTCCATATTTCTCATAAATTCTTTTCATAAATCCCTGATTATCAAAATAACACCAATCTGAAACCGAGGCCAGTGCAACTAACCAATCCATCTTTTCCAAATCTTGAGTTTTAGAGAACAAATAATAATTAAGATATGCAGTACAATGCCCTTGAACATTCACAAAAGTAGTTTTCTCTGAATTCCAATCTTTTGTAATAAGATGATGATCAATGATTAACACATCGGCAAAATGCTCTAGTGCTTTAACAAAATGTTCATCAGTAATGTTCAGATCAGTAAAAACAATTTTCTTAAATTTCTTCTTTTTTAATTGAGTTACTAAAGAATCATTTAAATCCTCATAATTAACAAAATCCACATAGTCAGCATGTAAGGCTTCATTAGCTACTTTAGCAGAAATCAAACCATCTAAGTCATTATGACTTATCAAAGCAGTTTTTCCGTCATCAAGTTTTCCAATAAAATCAAAAAATCTTTTCTCGCTTCCGGCTTTAAATTGATTTATTTCCATTCAAAGAAGGATCAACACCAAATTTATAAACGATTCTAATCTTCAAATTGCATGCCCTTATAGTCTAGAGGCCAAGGACACAGCCCTCTCAAAAGCAGTAGTCTTTAACTCGTTGAGAGAATAAGGCTTGCAGCTCACTGCAACTGCGTTTCCCGATCACGTAAGTGATCCAGTTTAAACCTTTGTGTTTAAATTGAATGGAGAACGGCTGTAACCCGGGTTCGAATCCCGGTGAGGGCGTCTCATGATCTTGTGATTTCTCAGAGCGTGAAAGTATAAAAAATTAACAAACATTAAATAAAAATTCTTCTCGGTCTTGGCTCATCTAAAATAGAATAAAAACTTAATCCTCTTGGATCCTTAAAGATATGATTATTTCCAACAATAGCTGTAATTATCTTATCAGGATTTTCTCTAATTATTTTTAACACCTTATTCTTCATTTGCTGTTCACGAATAGTTCCAATAGTATCATAATAGTCTGGAATCAAATCACTAATAAGTTCACTTTCATATGCTTCACCAACATATGACTCAATAATTTTTAAGTCATGTGTATGACGAGCTCCTACTTTTTTCTTAAGTTCATCAATATTATTTTTTTGGATAAAATCTACAAAAAGACTTAGATTCTTTCTTCTTTCTTGTTCCGTAATTACTCTTCCTTTATCATCCATATAATTAAATGAAGCTCCGTGATCATTACAATATTTTAATGCAACTCTTTGTTCATACCCTTGAACTACAGTGTCGCACCATAAGTTTGCGTGATCAGAGTCATATCCTTTTCCCTTTAGAAGATTATATAGCATATTTCTGGCTTTTTCTTCTCCTTTTACTTTATCTTCAGTTCCTTCTACAACAACTATAGCTGGTCTGAGATCTCTCAGAACCTTTTCTAAATCTACAGATCCATCCACGGAATTATGGTACGTTCCAATTAATGTTAAGTTTTCCATAAAAAACTATTTCTAGAGTAATTTATAAATCTTTCTTTTATTACCACTAATAAGTTATAAATATAATTCTGACAATACTTAAAAACTCCAAACAGAATTGATAAAATGAGTAAATAAAGGCACACTCTCTAAAATCACAGAACCATAAGCAGAGCGGTTGGGGCGTTTATATCCTCCAACAATCATGTTGAAGTGCATACAACATATTGTATTTTTCTTTTACCTTTTAGTAGTTTAAAATTAAAAAACATACATTTAAATAAGATTAAATTTTCCAAGATCATGGACAAAAAGGATGTAAAAAAAGATCATCAGGTGATCAAGGCGTATGTCTCTCGAATACTAAAGTACATAGAAAGTAATAAGATAAATCTAGAAAAAATTAAGCAAGATTTCAAAGATCTGACATTATTATGGGACACACACGAACAAAAAGAAGATACACTTGTAACTAACTTAAAGAATAAATCAACCCAAATGATAGAAAAAATGCCCTTAGATCATCCAGAGCTACGAGGCCACAACCAAGTTATAATTCAAGCTTTAAAATCAAAAGATCCAAATAAAGTTCTAGTCGCTTTAGACACAGATGGAAGAATGTTTTTAGATAAATTAGTTAGCCATATGGCTTATGAAGAAAACCTTATTCTAAAATAATTATCTTTTCTTCTTCACTAGCATTTTGCCCAAGTAATAAGCAGATCCAAATATTACAATTCCAGGCAAGAATGTAATTCCCAAAGCCGGAACTAATAATGAAGTTCCAATTGCACCAACCGTTCCTGCACCCACAGATTCTAAAAGCTCAACAGCTCCGGGAACAGAAGCTTCAACATTTTTCTGTAATGCATCAATCTGTATTACCATTTTACCCTCTCTTAAGATTCTAATTTTCCTATCTTCCTCAGAAACAACTACAACTAAGTTTCCTTTTTTCATAGAAGCAGTCAAACCAGCACTGTGCCTTGTTCCAAAATTCTTAAAGACTTTTGTAGATTTAACTCTAACACCATAAGCTCTCATAAAACCTTCTTTATCAATTATAACAGCTCCATCCATTATAGCTAACGATTCTAGTAACTTAGGGTTGTCAATTATTTTAAAGGGAGGAACTTGCTGATCAACTAGCGGCTTGTAAACAACATCGCCAACAACAAACAAAGCACCCTCACCACGTTTAGCTATTCGCAAACCAATTTGAATTAAAGTTTCTTGTAATTTTTTAAATTCCTTTTTAGACACCATAGAAGGTTTAAAGAAAAATCCTTTAAAAATCTTGTGAAAGTTCCAAATAAATAAGAAAGATTATAAATATAGAGTACTTACATAAATCATGAAAGGATTGGTGATAGTAATTTCTATTATTGGTATTTTAATTCTAGGACTAGTTGGATACACTATTTTATCATCGACGCACACTCCAGATAAATCAACTAACGAGAACCCAACAATAAACGAACCCATGCCAGACATACAAGAGAACAATCTCCCAAATGGACAAACTAATCCAGATACAAACGCCCCCACAAGTACACAAAGTTATAACATAGAGATAAAAGGTTCTTCTTTTTCTTCTCAAGAATTAAAAGTCAAACAAGGAGATATCGTACATTGGACAAATAAGGACTCTTTTAGTCACACCGTAACCTCTGATTCAGGAAGCGAATTAAGCTCGTCTTCACTATCAAATGGAGAAGTCTACACACATACGTTCATAAGTAAAGGAACATTCGCATATCACTGCCAGATTCACCCACATATGACTGGAAAGATTATAGTAGAATAATTCTTTCCAAAAATTTAGTCCAAACTGCAGAGTGAAAAACAAGATATTTAAAACAAGTAGGACTGTTATTAAATTTTAGATTAAAAAAGCAAGAAAATTAACATGGAAACTGAAAAAAAAGGTGATATTCAAATCAAATTAATAAGTACTGAAGATCACAAAGCAAAAAAAGAGGAAGTTTTAGAAACCTTGAAGTTCCTTTCTCCAGGAACAGCCCTTAGAGCAGGAATTGAAGGAGTTCTAAAAGCTAAAACTGGTGGTTTAATAGTTATAGAGAATGAAAATATGCATGAATTAATCGATGGTGGTTTCAAAGTAAACTGTCGATTCACGCCCCAGAGACTTATAGAGTTGTGTAAAATGGACGGAGCAGTTATTCTGTCCCAAGATATGAAAAAGATTCTCTTTGCCAATGTGCTATTAACTCCAAATCATTCAATTCCTTCAAAAGAAACAGGAACAAGACATAAAGCAGCAGAAAGAACAGCTAAACATGCAAAAACAATGGTCATCACAGTTTCTCAAAGAAGAGAAGAAGTAGCTTTATTCTATAAGAACGTTAAATACCCCATAAAGGAAACAAGCGAAATTACAAGAAGAGCAACAGAGATCTTGCAAATTCTGGAAAAGCATAGAGAGATATTTGATAATCTGCAGAAAAAACTAGACAAAGAAGAACTCCAAGGCAGAGCACAAATAAATAATATAACAAGTTTAATTCAACGTGGTCGGATTATCTTAAAAACTTCAGATATACTGAAGAAACATATAATTGAGCTAGGCTCCGAAGGTACAATTGTCAAAGGCAGATTAAAAGAAATTCTTCATGGAATAGAAAGAGAAGTTAACAATGTAATCAAGGATCATACCAAAATTGGATTCAAAAAAACAAAAAAGCTTTTAGAAACTCTAAATTACGATGAAATCCTGGATTTAGAAAATATTGAACAGTCTTTAGGTTTAACAAAAGACAGCAAAGAGTTAATGGCAAGAGGGCACAGACTTCTGTCGCATGTAGGAATGCCTGAGGAAGATATAGGAATTTTAATAAAAGAATTCAAAAACATTAGTCAAATAATATCTCTTCGTTCAGATCAAACTCAAAACTTTTTCAATGAAGAAAAAAACGAAGCAATTATTGAAAAAATAAATCATTTAAATGAGTAATATTATTCATTTTATTTCTTAACGCTTCTTCTCCCGCCACCAGTTCTATAAACATTTCTAGATTTTTTCTTCTTCCCTCCAGAAGAATTCTCATCTTCAAATTCATCATAACCACAGCTATTACAATGTAAAGAATAATGATCTCCTAAAAGTTTCACTTCTTCAACATCTATACTCCCACAATTCGGACATTTTGCCATATAATAAAAGATTAAAACTTATTTATAAATTTGTTGTTACAAAAATTACAATATATTAAGAAGCGGAGATTTTAGTTAAGTTATAAGGGTTACCTTTTTATATCAAATCAATATCCTTACCATATGGTTAAAACCAAAATTAAAATAGGGTGGATTTTATCTGGAAGCAAAAATATTGCCGGTGCTAGAATTCAAGGTTGGAACATGCACGAAGAATTTTTAAAAAGAGGCATTAATTCGGAAATAATTTCTTCTAAAAATTACAATTACGACCTAAACCTTACAAAAAAAGAAATAGATTATTTATTAAAAAGAAATTATGATTTAATTGTGCTTCAGAAAATTCAAACAGGGAAAAATTTTGATTATTTTGTTCAACAATCTCATAGAAAAGGAACAAAAATTATTTTTATTGGAATTGACGATATAAACGTTGAGTTTGCGATAAAATGTGATGTAATAATAGTTGTTTCAAGATATCTAAAGAGTTTAATCCCAAAAGAACACCAAAAAAAGACATTTTTAGTGTTTGATTCATATGAACACCCAAATACTCAATATAAAAGACACAACAATCAGAAGAAATTGAGACTAATCTTTATTTCTAACAGCGTTTTTTCGAAATTTCCTCAAATTGAGTCTTTACCCCGGAATGTGACTCTAACTATCATTGGTCCTCCTGAAGCAAGAGTTAAGAAGTTTATGCCAGATAGAAAGATGTTTACAGATACACCTTATAAATTTAAATATATAATTTGGAATCTTAAAACAGTACATAAAGAAATTTTAAAGTGCGACGTTGGGGCGATACCTTATCGGGATAAGGATCTAAATAAGGATTACGTGAAGAGAAAATCAAATAACCGTCTTGTTCTTTTTATGTCTCTTGGCATGCCTACCATTGTAAGTCCTACGCCAGAATATAAAAAATTAATTAATCAAGGGATTAATGGGTTTATTGCCAAAAAACCAGAAGAATGGACTAAGTTTATTAAATTACTAAGAGATAATCCCGTACTGAGAAATAAAATCGGAAAAAATGCAAGAGACAAAGTGATTAAAAGATATTCTCAAGGAAATCAGGCAAATTTATACTTAAAAATTCTCAAAAAGGTAGTCAAGAGAATATAGTTCTCAGTTTCATCCGACAATTTATAAAATCATTCCCTAGAATTAAACTTAAAATCTTCATTAGCCAACGCAAGTATTCCAGGTAGTTCCTGCATAACCTCTCTCAAAACCTGCCTTTCGTTATAATTCGGATTTCTATCAATAATACTCAAAGCTTTAGAAGCAGCAGCCATCATTCCAATCTTAACTTTCTGATCTCTTTCACTATAAGCCATTCTTGAAATATGTGCTAATATCTCATTCTCGCCCATTGAGGAATTCCCCTTTCTTAATTCAAATGCCTTAGAGGCACTTGATATCATTTTTACACCTTCATCCATGTAGCACAATAAATAAGGTCTATTATAAATCTTTCTTGTACATTAAAGTAGTAGCAGAATTAATTTAAAATAATAAAAAAATAAAAAAATAAATAAAATCTAAGCTAGCGCTGCATCAATTACTTGTTTAAACGCAGAATATGGTTGTGCTCCTGATACTAATTGTCCATTAATGATAAATGCAGGTGTTCCTTGAACTCCAGCAGCAGATCCGTCTCTTTCATCTTTTGCTACTTCATCTGCATATTTTCCAGTATCTAAACATGTACCAATATCATATCCAAGGTCTTTAGCCCATTTCTTCAAGTCAGTTTCTGTATAAGTTACTGTCTTTGTTACAGCTCCACCAGCAGTTCCTGAATCCAAAATATTCTCTTCTGAGAACATTTTATCATGGAATTTCCAGTAAGCAGTATCTCCACCCTTTTCTCTTACACATTCCGAAGCTTCTGCTGATTTTTCAGCCATAGGATGTAAACTTGAAAGCGGGAAATCTCTGAAGACAAGTCTAACTTTTCCAGTATCAATATAATCCTTCTTTATTTGAGGATAAGTTTCTACCCAGAACTTTCTACAAAAAGGACATTGATAATCTGAAAATTCGATAATTGTAACCTTTGCTGTTTTACTTCCTTCCATCGCATCATCATCTATTGTTGCTGATGAAGGTTGAGTATCTGGAGGTGTTGTTCCACCGCCACCGTCTCCCGGATTAGCTCTATTTCCAATCATATAGAAAACTACCGCAACCAAGACTATTACTAAAGCAAAAGTTGCCCATTTCCATGCATTCTCTTTCTTTTGATGCGTTGTATGCGTTACATGCGTTGTTTCTTCAGCCATTTTACCTCCTTATACTTATTTTGTAAAAGAGAGAGAAAATCTCCATATAAATACGTTATGGTAGACAGTTCTATATAATGTTGTTCAGTCTAAAAGAAAAATCACATTGTTTCAACTTTATCAGCACTAACATATTCATAAATAGCATACGCTGCATGAACAGCCTCTCCAACTCCCGTAATAGCCTGTTTAAAACTAGTGTCAGTTACATCTCCAGCAGCATATATTCCAGAAATATTTGTTTCAGAGTTTCTATTAATAATCACCTCTCCTTTCTTGTTAATCTTCACACCCATATCAACAACCAATCCAGATAAAGGAATATGTCCAATATCAATAAACAAGCCATCTAAACTAAATTCTTTCTTCCCCTTGTAAACCTTATCAAAGACCACACTGATTATTTTCTCACCATCTCCCCTAATCTCAACAACATTTGTTTTATTAATAATCTCAATCTTCCCTTTTTTAATTAAATTTTCAGCACGTGTCAAATTAATAGGTTCTGGATGAATCTTTTCTCCTCGATAAATTATGTAAACCTTTTTTGCATATTCACTCAGAAGTAAAGCCTCTTTGACTGCGCTATCAGATCCTCCAACAATACCCACTATTTTATTTTTAAATAATGGACCATCACACAAAGCACAAGTACTTACACCACGATTGAAATATTTATCTTCACCTTTAATTCCCAACTTCTTCCATTTAGATCCTGTTGCAAGAATTACGGTTTTAGATTTAAATTCACTTTTCCCAGTCTTAACAATAAAACATTTCGGTTTCTTCTCAATCTTATCAACTCTTAAATTCAAAATATCGATATCGTAATCTTTAGCATGGTTTAACATTAACTCTCCAAGCTTCGGTCCGGATAATGAAACAAATCCAGGATAATTCTCAACAACATGTGTCAGTGTGATAGTACCTCCCTCCATCTCACCAATTATTAAAGTTTTCAACCCAAGTCGACCAGCATACATTGCAGCAGACAATCCAACAACACCACTTCCAATAATTATTGTATCATATAAAATCCTTTCATCAGCCTTATAACCAAAGTCCTGTCTAGGTTTAAACACTACTTCCTCTAATTTGCTTTTAATAGAAGATTTTTTCTTTGGCATAACATCTATAGATCTTTATATTATTTAAGTTTATTCTCATACCATCCATAACAATATTATTTTTATAGTCCTCTTTTATGTTAAACTAATGAAAAGATTAGGCATAATTGGGGGTGGTCAACTTGCAAGAATGATGGGAGAAGAAATTCAATCTAAAAAATTGCCTGTTGAATTAATAGTTTTAGACCCAACAATCAACTGCCCAGCTTCACCATTTATTGCCGAGCAGATTGTTGGTAATTATGATGATCCTGAAAAAATTTTAGAACTGGCATCTAGAGATATAGAGGTAATAACTTTTGAAATAGAAAGAACCCATCCTGTTTTGAATAGTATAAGCGAAAGAGGGATTCAAGTTAATCCCTCTCCTAGAACTTTAGAAATAATAAAAGACAAATATGTTCAATACGAATTTTTAAGAAAGCACCATTTACCTTTACCAGATTCAGAACCCGTTTCAACCATTTCAGATTTAGAAAGAATCTCTAAAACATTTGGTTTTCCATTCATGTTAAAGTCTCGCCTAGGTTCTTATGACGGAAGAGGAAATTTTTTATTAGAATCATCATCTGATTTCGTCACAGCCCTCTCTTATTTTGGCAATAATTCCATTATGGCTCAGAAATTTGTAATGTTCGAACAAGAAATTTCTGTGATTGCCGCAAGAGATACAAAAGGTAATATAAAAACTTACAAGGTAGGTAAAAATTACCATTCTTCAAATATTCTCTCAAGAACAATTGTAGGAAACAATATTCTGCCCAGGTCCACAGAAAAAAATGCAAGAGAAATTGCTTATGAAACTTTAAAGATTTTTCAAGGCGCAGGAGTTTTTGGCATTGAAATGTTTCAAACAAATGGAGAAGTTTTAATAAATGAAATAGCACCCAGAGTCCACAATTCAGGTCACTGGACTTTAGGAGGTTCTTGCAAAACTTCCCAATTTGAACAGCATATAAGAGCAGTATTTGGAATGCCTTTAGGAGATACTGATATGCTTTACGATAATGCGGTAATGATTAATCTTATTGGAAATTCTAATTTTTCTGGCCCGTATATTATTGATGGATGCCAAAACATAACCGATTTTAAGAACTATAAAGCAGATTTAAGATTATACGGAAAACAAGAAGTAAGACCTGGAAGAAAAATAGGCCATTTTACTATTTACGGAAACGAAAATATTGAAAAAGTTGTCGAGTATGCCCAAATGATAAAAGACTCCTTAACTTTTTTTCCTAAAGAATTAAATTAAATTTTACTTCACAAATTCCACATTATCAAAATTCCTGAAATCTTCATCACCAGTTAAAAATTTGATTTTATGACGCTTAGCTACAGTATATCCAATAGCATCAGGAATAGATAAATGTTTAAATCTTATTTTTAAGTCCATAGCTTTTTTAATATCCTCAATTAATAAAGGAACAATAAATCTTTTATATTTATCAACAATTAAATCTGCCGTTTCTTTAGGTTTTTCTTTTTTTAAATTATAATTAAGTTCAGCGATATTAAAAATAGTAGTAATAAATCCAACATTCTGAAAATCCCGATAATTAGAATTGCCTTTTAGTATTTCAAAAAAGGCATAAGTATCAAAAAAATATGTCTGTTTATTCGCCCCAGTCTTCTCTGTCTGATTCATCTAAAATCTCCTGTGTTGATCTTTTAAATTTTAATGTTCCAAAAGTTTCACGCAAAACGTTTTCACCTCTCTTAGTTATTAAGATATTTACTTCATCTCCCTCTTTTATTTTTTCAGTTTTAATGGCCTCTACGGGTATAACTACTCCATAAGAATTTCCCCATTTCTTAACTTTTGTTCTAATCTGTTCCATAAGTTATACATGTATAATTAATTTATAAATCTTTCTAAATCCTCTCTCTTCTCAATAAATTCGCATTTGTAACAACAGTTATAGAAGATAAAGCCATTGCAATTTCAGCAACAACAGGATGCAACACTCCAGCTACAGCTAAAGGAATCGCAACAACATTATAAGCAAACGCCCAGAACAAATTCTGTTTAATTTTTCTAAAAGTAGCCTTGCTTAATCTAATTGCAGCAACAACTCCTCTTAAAGAACCTCGAGCTAAAACGAGATCTCCAGATTCTATCGCAATATCTGTTCCCGTCCCCATAGCAATTCCCACATTCGCTTGTTTCAAAGCAGGAGCATCATTTACCCCATCACCAACGAATGCAACCATACCCTTTTTTTGCAATTCCTGAATTTTCTTAGCCTTATCTTCTGGAAGAACGTTGGCAATCACATCTCTTATTCCAACTTGTTTAGCAATAGCTCGTGCAGTCGCCTCATTATCGCCAGTAACCATGACAGTCCTATAACCCATTTGATGCAACATCGATATTGCTTGTTTAGAATCTTCTTTCACAGCATCAGCAACAGCAATTACTCCAATAAATTTTCCATTCTCAGAAACAATCATTGTTGTTTTTCCATCATTTTCAAATTCAGAAATTCTTTTCTCAAAATCCTTTAAGGAGATGTTTCTTTCAGACATTAAGGTTCCGTTTCCAATAACAATTTTTTTCTTTCCGATTGAACCCTCAACACCACGTCCTCTTAAAATTTTAAAATTCTTGACTTCCTTGTAATTCTTTAAATTTGCATATTGAACAATTGCTCTAGCAATTGGATGCTCACTTAATTTCTCTAGAGAAGCCGAAACTTCCAAAAGATATTCTTCACGAATATTTCTTCCAACATATATATCAGTAACTTCTGGTTTTCCTTTAGTAATTGTCCCTGTTTTATCAAATACAACAAATTTAACTTCCTTCATTGTCTGAATTGCTTCACCTTTCCTTATCAAAATTCCTCTTTTAGCCCCCATTCCAGAACCAACCATTAAAGCAGTTGGCGTCGCTAAACCAAGAGCACATGGACAAGCAATAACTAAAACAGCAACTGCAACAGCAATTGATCTACTCAAATCATGAGAAAAGTACATCCATCCACCAAATGTTAACAAAGCAAGAATTAAAATCGCAGGAACAAAAATACTTGTAATCTTATCTGCCATTTTCTGTATAGGAACTTTCTCACTTTGGGCTTCTTCAACTAATTTAATAATATGGGCTAAAAAAGTATCACTTCCAACCTTACTAGCTTTAACATATAGTATTCCATCCTGATTTATTGTTGCTCCAATAACATTAGATCCTTTTCTTTTCTCAACAGGTAAACTTTCCCCAGTAACCATTGATTCATCAACACTACTCTCACCTTTTTCAACAACACCATCAGTAGGGATTTTTTCCCCAGGTTTAACAATCATTATATCTCCCAATTGTAGCTCAGAAATATCAATTTCCATTTCATTTTTATCTCTTAAAACTCTAGCTTTTTTAGCTCCAAGTTCGAGTAATTTCATTATCTCTCTGCTTGCACGACCACGAGCTTTAGCTTCAACATATTTCCCAGTGATATAAAAAGCCATAATCATTGCAGAAACTCCAGAATAATCTTGAAGTGCAAAAAACAAACTAAATACACCAGTAAAATAAGCAACTAAAGTTCCTAAAGCAATCAAAGAATCCATATTAAAATAAAAAGTAAATAATCCTCGCATTCCAGCTTTTACAGTTGAAAAACCAAAAATAAAAATTACAGGAAATCCAATAACCAGTATAATTAAAGTCATAATCTTCTCGGAAAACAACATAATTCTAAAGACTCTAGGAGCATACATTAATAACACAATAAAAATTGTAAAAATCCAGGCCCCAATTAACTTTTTTCTCCAATCTTTTATTTCAGAATCTTCAACAGGTTTATCATGACGATGCTCATCAACACCATGATTCATATTATGAGATCTATGTAATTCCATATTGTGATTCATTTCATGTTTCATAATTATCACTCGTAAGTTATTTTGTTTACTTTATAACCAGCTCTTTTTACTGCAATTTTCAAGTCCTCTTCTTTAACACTCTCTTCAATTTCAGCAGTTCCTTTCTTCAATAACAAACTAACTTTAGGATTTTTTACACCAGGAACTCTAGACAAACTTTTCTCAATGTTAGAAGCACAACTAGCACAATGCATTCCTTGAATTTCTATTTTAGCTTTTTTCATATTTTTTATTTGTTTAACATAGGAAGGTAGAGCGGTAGGAAACCCAGATTCCATTCACTATTCAACTATTAATTTTCCAGTTCCCATACCCATTGAGCATCGGAATTGATATGTTCCCTTTTTATTAGGTGTGAATGTAACACTATCCTGAGGAGTTGGCAAAACTTTAGCAACATTAAAGTCTGGAACTGTAAAAGATCTCAAACATCCCTGAACACTTGAATCTAAACTAACCGAAATAGGTTGACCAGCCTTAACTCTTATCTCTCTTGGATAATAATTGCCATTTTGCATGCTTATAACAACTTTTTGAGCCTCTACACCAGCGTTATTAGCTTCAATAACATTTGCACTTGCAGAACCAGTATGCCCAAATAAATAGGCTCCTCCTGCAACTATAAGAATAGCTACAATAAATAGAATTGTTGTATTTTTCATTCTAACCTCCTTATAAATTTATCAAACATGTATTGGCCCCCTAGGTCCAAAAACCATAATTAAAATCGCAACAACAACCAATATAAAAGTTAGTATTACAGTCAAAAAATTATCCTCTTTCTTTTGACTTACATTTTCTTTCATCTCAAAATAAATCATGTAATTTAATCCTAAAAGAATGCTATAAGAAACAATAGAGATCAAAATAGTAGCAATTTTCAAATTATCGTTAATCATCATCACAGAAGTCATTGCCCCCATTAACCCCCCCATAAATCCAGCCATAATTCCCTCTAAATATCCCATGATACCACAGCACAGTCCTAATGTGGTTCCAATTATAATACCAACAATAATTCCAGCAAAACTACCAATAAACATTCCATTTGTCGCCCCCAAATAAAATCCAATCAAAAAGCCAGAAATCATTCCGCTAGTCATGCCAATCATCATACCAGACATACATGCAAATTCTTTGTAAGCTCTAACTTGCCTTATTGTTGGAACAATAAAAGCAAAGCTAATTATTGAGAAGAAGATATAAAAAATATAGGCGTTATTGAAACTTCCATTATTCTTTAAGAATAAAAAGTAAATCAAAGCAAAAGTGATAAATGCAACAACTAAAGACAAAATAAATGTCTTAACTAATTCTCCTTCGACTCGCTTTCCATTCAATTCCTTTGTAAATTCTTTGAAACTCATAAATTCAGTTATAAAATAATCTATATAACCCTATGTTTGAAACTAGTTTCAAGCTTATTCAAGAATTCTCCATTGCTTCACAATTTCTGTATCCTTCCATAAATTTCCCAGTCCTAAATATCTTCCAGAATTAAACAGGGTAAGCACGACAAAAACAAGAGCATATATTATATGTTCATCTAAAAAAGGATGGTTATCTGGAGGTAAATGGGAAGCCCACATAAGTAACATTAAGATAACTCCAGAAATACTTGCAATTCTAACACCAATTCCAAAAATTAAAGCCAATCCAATAAAAAGCAAACCAATCATAAAAAACCAGTCCACAAAAACGTTTCCAGCAATTAAATGATAAAAAGAAGTAAATAGGCCGGTTACAGTATGACTTAAATAACCTAAAGTGGGAGAACCACCATTAATCCATGAACTTTGGGGAATAGTTGAAAAACCTAATCCAAATAACTTGTCAAAAAACGCCCAGATAAAAATAAATCCAAGAACAATTCTCAAAACCCCAAGCATGTAATATTTCTTTTCCATTTTACTTTAACACAACAAAATTATTCATTCCTCTTCTCTTCCTCTCAATAATCTGCCTACCCTCTAATTTGTCAAGTAATCTAGTAACCTTGACCTTGCCAAAACTAGATTTTTCAGCCAAGTCAGACTGAAATAGTCCCCCACTACTTTCCTCAATTAACTTAACAATTACTTTTTCATCTCTATCTAATTTTGAGTAGTCAATAGGTTTATTCTTAACCTCAATTCTTTCTTTAACTTTCTTTATAACAATTTTCTCAGTTGGTTTAGAAAATATTAAGACTAACCCTATTAAGATCAATATGCCAACAATCGAAAAAGCCAAATAATTTTGTTTATTAATTGTTTCATACATAGGGCATGATTCTCCCCCATGTGCCAGAGTGCAACTACTATTTACAAATTCTCTTAAAGCAGAGCTATACAAAAAGATTATAGCAATCATCACTACTGAGATTCCAAGAATCAAATAACCTACATTCTTATTTTCCATTTTATTCCAAAATTAGAATTAACAATCTGTTTAAAAAACTATCTTCTTCTCTTCGGATTAGCCTGTACCTTCTGATAAAGCCAAATAATCACTAAAACTAATGCAACAATTATCAGAGCAGAAATAATCAAATTGAGCAAGGATGCACCAACACTATAAAAAATTCCAAACGGTCCATGACCAAACAAATCAGAGACCACGATTAAGCCTAAAACAACTATAACAATAATCCAAATTGTTTCATTTTCCATTATAAAAGAAATAGTGATAAATATTTAAAAATCCTTCTATTAGCAGTATTAGATATTCTTAACCACCCATGTCTGGAGTGGTTATTAAAGCACAACCCCAAAATATCTAAAAACTGAAAGCTACTTAAAAGTCAATGAGTTCAACAAATGAGTTAAAAAAACAGTATTTGTCTATAAAACCAAAAATAGAAGCAAGGTTAAAAGATTTTAAACAAGTTCCAAAAGAACAATATTTCTATGAAGCAGCTTTCTGCATCCTAACACCTCAAAGCCAAGCAAAAAAATGCTGGCAAGCTATTGAACAATTAAAAGAATTAGATTTCCAAAACAAAAATATAAACCCTAAGCCAATTCTACAGAAAAACACAAGATTCCATAATCACAAATCAGCTTATCTAATAGAATTAAAAGAAAAATTCCCAACAATTCTCCAAGCTCATAAAGAAATAAAAGACAATAAACAATTAAGAAACCATCTTGCAGATAACGTCAAAGGTTGGGGGTTAAAAGAATCAAGCCATTACATGAGAAATATTGGATACATAAATTTAGCAATTCTAGACAGACATATTTTAAAAAACCTAGAAAAATACAAAGCAATTCAAGTTCTCCCCACCACACTAAACAGTAAAAAATATTATGAAATAGAAGAACAATTCCAAGAATTCGCTGAAAAAGTCAATATACCTCTAGACCACTTGGATCTCTTGTTCTGGAGTCAAGAAACAGGAGAGATATTCAAATAAAGGAACAATATCCAACCAAAGCTTTTTAAAGCACTTCTCCTAACATAAATAATCATGAAACGCTCATCCAGAAGATGGAAAAAGAAAGGTCAGATGCGTTGGAAATGGCAACGTAAAAGACTTAGAAAGGAAAAACACAAGAGAAAATTAAGAAGAGCTAGAGCTAGATAATTCTTTTATATTATTAACAATAAGAATGTTTATAAGTAAATTTTCAAATAGAGTAATATGCCAATTAAACTAAAAAGAGTAAGTACTATGGAGTTTTCACATGAGTTCTGATATCTGGACAGAGAGGTATAGACCAACCAAATTTGAAGAAATGGTGGGACAAGAAGATATAGTAAAAAGAGTAAAATCTTTAGTTAATTCTTTGAACATTCCACATTTAATGTTTGCCGGCCCTGCAGGAACAGGAAAATCAACATTAGCATTAATAGTAGTAAAAAACCTATTCGGAGACAAATGGAAGGAAAACTACTTGGAATTAAATGCCTCAGATGAAAGAGGCATCGATGTTGTAAGACAAAAAGTAAAGGACTTTGCTAGGACAAAATCTCTAGGAAATGTTCCATTTAAAGTAATATTCTTAGATGAAGCAGATGCCTTGACAAGAGAAGCTCAACAAGCATTAAGAAGAACAATGGAAAACTACACCAATACATGTAGATTCATTCTATCTTGCAATTATTCATCTAAAATAATTGATCCCATTCAATCCAGATGTTCTATGTTCCGTTTCAGACTTCTAGAAAAGAAAGATATTGAAAAAGTGATTCAACGTATTGCAGAAAAAGAAAAATTAACAATTATGCCCAATGCAGTTGAAATGCTCTACGAAGGAAGTGAAGGAGATTGTAGAAGAGTCATAAATCTGCTCCAAGCTACAGCATCTATTTCACCAACAATCAACACTGAATTAGTTGAAACAATAATTTCAAACGCTAAACCAAAGGACATTCGTGTAGTTTTAGAATATGCTTTAGCAGGAGACTTTGAAAAAGCAAGAGAAAAACTCTTAGAAGTAATGTTAAAAGAATCCATTTCAGGTCAAGATATAATCAAATCTATTCAAAAAGAAGTCTGGAGTCTTCCAATAGAACCAGAAGTAAAAGTAAGATTAACTGAAAAAACAGGAGAAATCGAATTTAGAATTGTGGAAGGCTCAGACCCTTTTATTCAACTTGAATCTTTGCTAGCTTCTTTTATTTTAGCAGGTCAAGGCAAATCATAAAATGACTAAAGCTCTAAAGGTAATACTGTCTGATTTAAAGCAAGAGCAGTATGTCATTCCAAGAAATGAATTAAAAAAGAAGTCAGTAGTGTGGTTTTACGACCATTTATCATTAAAGGAATTATCACCTGAAGAGTACAAGAGGATAGACAGAATATACAAGAAAATTGAACCCTCGATTATGGAGTACTTAACTAAATGCACAGATGAACATAAAAGACACCAAGATATATGCACACTAATAGACAGGATAACTGAAAATTTAAAAGAATATCGGCAAAGGAGATTAACAAACCAAAATGACATGGGCAGAGAAATATAGAGCAAAAACATTTGACGAGGTGAAAGGACAATCACAAGCAATTGATAAAATCAAAACTTTCTTAAAGAAATTTCCAGCAAAAAAAGCAATAATCCTACACGGCCCGCCAGGAACAGGAAAAACAACTTTAGCGCACATTATTGCTTCTGAAAATGCTGCAGAACTATTTGAGATTAATGCTTCAGACCTACGTAATAGAAAAAGTCTGCAAGAAAGATTGCGTCCCGCAGTAGAACAACAAAGTTTATTGCAACAAAATAAAAAGGATTCTAAATCAAAGTTCAAATCTAAAATAATACTAGTCGATGAAGTTGATGGCCTTTCAGGTTCAGATAGCGGTGGTCTGCCTGAACTTTTATCTTTAATTGAAGAAACCTCATTCCCAATAATAATAACTGCAAATGACATATGGGATCGCAAGTTTAATCCATTAAGACAAAAATCAGAGGTTGTAAAACTAAATGAAATAGACTATCAAACAATAAAAGAAATATTAATCAATATATTAAGAAAAGAAAAACTGTTTATTGATAATAAAATCCTCACAGGTCTTGCAATAAAAGCCCGTGGAGACATAAGAGCTTCTATAAACGATTTGCAAACAATAGCAAAAGCTCAAAATCAGTCATCAGAAACTCTAGATCAAAGAGATAAAGAAAATGATATATTTAACGTTTTAAGGCATATCTTCAAAGGCAAGACAACTAACGATTCATTAACAATATTTGATACACTAAATATGCCAATAGATGAAATTACTTTATGGCTTGAAGAAAACATTCCTAAAGAATATGAAGGACAAGAATTAGCAACAGCATTTGATCGTCTCAGCAGAGCCGATGTTTTCAAAGGTAGAATACATAGACAGCAATTCTGGAGATTTTTAGTATACCAAAATGCATTATTAAGTTATGGAATTTCCTCAGCAAAGAAAAACCCTAAAACAGGCTTTACAAATTACACAAAACCATCCAGAATATTAAAAATCTGGCTCCATAATCAACAAACTTTCAAAAAGAAGTCAATTTCAGAGAAATATGCTTCCTATGTTCACGTTGGTAAGAAAAGAGCAATGCACGAGTTTCCAATCATAAAACAAATTCTAAAAAGTCCAGCAATTCGGAAAGAACTCAAATTAAGCGAAGAAGAAATACTTTATTTGGAGACGCATTAGATATAAAAACACATAATAATTGAATAGCGTATGGGGTTTAGTGATTGGCCAAAGGGGTTAAAAATAGTTTTATTCTTAGGAATCATCTTAATAATTGTTGCATTAGCAATCATAATAATTCCCAAATCTTCTCACAAAATCAGTTCCCAACCCATAATTAAAGAAGATCCATCTAAATGTTTAAAGTTGGAAATTCAATACCAAATTGATCTGTGCTACCTAAGCGTTGCTACTAATAATAAAGACTCTTCCATCTGTGAAAAGATTTCAAATAAGGATATTCAGGATATCTGTACTGTTTACATAGAATTAAATCCAAAGAAATGCGAAGAACTCAAAACTAATGTCTCGATAGAAGGAGATTTGTTCCTACTAACTAGCTTGAATAAGGACTCATGTTATAGCTACATAGCACTAGCCAAGGAAGACAATTCTTTATGCAACAAGATAGAAAACCCAGACTTAAATAAAAGTTGTATAGCTCAAATAAAAAAAGATGAAATGTTATGCTACGAAATTAAAGATACCAAGATCAAGGATATGTGTTTCTTTATGATCGCATCAGCCAAGAATAAATGGGGAATATGCACTACCATTAGAGATACACGACTTAAAGACAATTGCCTTTACAATCTAATAAAAGCGGAAAAAGATGAAGGATTATGCTATATGATTGAAAGTGATAATTTTAAGTTCCAATGTGTGATTGACATAGCAATAATAAAAAAAGACCCTAAAATTTGTGGAAATTCTTTCTTTTTCGAAAATCACCCAGATGAAAAAGATGAATGTTATAGAAAAATTGCATTGGTTAACAACGATACATCATTATGTGACAATGTTAAAGATAATTTCTATAAATCTTTATGTCTTAAAAATATAAAAGAAGTTAATGAGAAAATTTTACAATGTGAAAAGATTTCTAGTGAAAAAGCTTCATGTTACGAAAATCTTGTTGTAATGTACTACTACCCTCAATTATGCGAAAGATTACAAGATACTCGTGAAAAAGAGACATGCTATCTTTCATTAGGCTGGTCTGCTCCAAACAATTAAAAACATAATTTCCTTCCATATCTCATGACCTATGACATAGTAATTGGAAGAGATGAAACCGATAAAGAAAGATTTGGAAAAAAGGGCTTGATCTATTTAGGAAAAGGATTTGTAAGAATGGGTAACTACACCTCCTTATCAAATTTTATACTTTGTGATATAGCCAGAAGTCATGTAGTTTTAATTGCTGGGAAGAGAGGATCTGGCAAGTCATACACATTAGGAGTAATAGCAGAAGAACTTTCTAATCTGCCAAAAGAAACAGCTCAAAACGTAGGTTCTCTGATATTTGACACAATGGGAATTTACTGGACAATGAAATACAAAAATGAAAAGGAACGGGGTTTGTTGGATGAATGGGAATTAAAATCAAAAGAACTCCCAGTAAAGATATTTGTTCCTTACGGACATTATGATAAATATGAAAGAGATGGAATTCCAATAGACAGTAAATTTGCCTTAGATGTTTCAGAAATGAATGCAGAAGACTGGATTTTAACATTCGAACTAGATTTCATACATCCTGTTTCAGTCATAATAGAAAGAACACTAACCAAATTAAAATCACAAAAAAGTTATAATATTTCAGATATCGTTCAAGAAATTGAACAAGACGTAACCACAGAAAAAGAAACAAAAAATGCCGCTATTGGTTTATTTGAAGCAGCCCAAACATGGGGAGTTTTTGCTGAAACAGACGAAGACAAAACAAAAATTGAAGATTTAGTTACAGCAGGAACAACCACTGTTCTAGATTTGAGTGTCTATAATAGCGTCGGGACATTTAATATAAGAGCCCTAATAATTTCGTTAGTATGCAGGAAGATATTCAATCAAAGAATGGATTCTAGAAAAAAAGAAGAAACAGAAGCAGTAGCAAAAGGATTAGATTATTTATCAGCCAGCGATAAGAGAGAATCACCACTAGCCTGGATATTTATTGATGAAGCTCACGAATTTCTTCCACAGAATAAAAAAACAGCTGCAACAGATGCTTTAACACAATTACTCCGTGAAGGCAGACAGCCAGGTATTTCGCTAGTTCTAGCAACCCAACAACCAGGACAGATCCATAATGATGTTATGACCCAAGCAGATATTGTTATTTCACATCGCGTAACTTCTCAACAAGATTTACAAGCATTAAGTCTCATAATGCAGTCTTATCTTCTAGACGATATAAAAAAATATATGAATGATCTACCAAATCTAAAAGGTAGCGCACTTGTGTTAGACGATAATTCAGAGAGAATCTACATTATGAGAGTTCGCCCAAGGTTTACATGGCATGGTGGAGAAGCGCCCTCATCTATCAAAGTTGAAAAGAGACTGTAATCAAATAATAAGCTTTTTAAACTATCTACAAGTTTCAAATTAATGCCAAATTCAGGTTATTGTGAAATGGTTGAGGCAGGTAAAACAGTAAGTGATTATTTCTTAGGTGTTCCAGATGCAGTATTCTGTCCTAGAGCACAAGACGGAACATGTCCGTACGGAAATGACATTCGTGTAGATGTAGATGGACACCAAATAGGCCTATGTGTAAAATTTGGAAAACCAACAGAAACAGGAAGGATAGATTTAGCAGCCTTATTGCAATCACAAAATCCTACTGTAATACAAAGTCAACCCTCAATCTAACCCTATAAGGAGCAATCTCGCCAGCTCGTTTAATATTTATAATTTTAATCTTCTTCTTGTTTTTCACAGCTTCTTTCTTAATCATCTCAACAATTTTATCTTTATCTTCAACATTGCAAAAGTCATAATAATAAACTTTAGTACCTTTTTTACTAACTTGAAAAGCTTGTTTCAAAAAATTATCTTTTAATTGCGGCCTGGGCATTAGAATAAAATCAAATTTAATCCCAGATAAAATAAATTTAGGGACAATTCTCTTAACATCGCCCTGAATAACTTCCAAGTTCTTCAAATTATTCAGCTTTTTATTCATTAAAGCATATTTTGTCGCAGCCTGATTTATTTCCACAGAATAAACCATACAATTCTTACATTTTTTAGCTATAACAACAGAATAAGGCCCTACACCCGCAAACATTACCAAAACTTTAGTGCCTTTTTTCGAGAATTTGCCAATTTCTTCTGCCAATTCTTTTCTTTCATTACTCAACCGAGGAGAAAAATAAGTGTTATCAATATTAAATCTAAAAACACAATCATTTTCTCTGTATAGAACCTCTTTAGTTTTCTCACCTAACAAATGCTTTGTAGTCATTTTTCTTAGTCTTCCTTTAAATTTATCAGTTTTTTCAAGTACAGTTTGTATAGATTTATTCTCACCAATTAATTTTTGAGCAAATTTTAACTTTTCAGTCTTCCCAGTACCTCGAGGAAATTTAACTACAACAACACTACCAAGAAAATCAAAAGATTTAGGATTGTTTAAATTCATCTCTAAAAAAGGCAAAATACGCATATAAAGCTTGCTAGAGAGAACAAAAAGTTTATAAGAATAAAACAGCTTTAATCATAATGAAAAGAGGAGAGGTAACAGTACTTTCACTATTAGCAACAATTTTATCGTTAAATATTGTCTCAGCCCAGGTGTCTGTCAGAGATTTCTTTTATTTCATTGATCCAGACAATGTCGCATTTCTTTTAATATTTTGTATATCTTTCTTAATGTTATTTTTATCTCTAGGAAGATTCTTCCATAATCAAAAAGGTATAGCAGCAGCAATGTCATTATTAATTTCCTTTGGAATTGTATATGCTTACTTCCGCTCCGGACTAGATCTAACATCTTGGTTTTCTTTTATTGGGATTTCAGATGCCTTGCTCTATAATGCAGTTCTAATTATAGTATTGATCTTCATTATATTTTTCATATATAAATTTGGATTCATGCGAGGTTTAGGAATTGTTTTAATGATACTAGCAGGTTTCCTTGTAGTAGGTGCTTGGACAGATTTAATATATGAAAAAGGAACAGCAGTAGTAGCAGCAATAGTTCTGTTTATCATAGCGTTTTTCTTAGTTGGTAAAAAAAAAGATTCATTAGGTAATATTCCTAATGTTCGGACGGGCAATTATAACCCCTATGCACAACCTCGGGGCCCAGGATTATTAAGAAGAGCTGGAGGAGCAATGTTGAATGGGATAAAGGCAACAGCAGGATTTTTTAGAGATTTAATGGGAGCATCAAGAGCAGCTAGAGCAGCTGCAAGAGCTTCCAGATCTGCCGCAGCAGCAGCACGAAGTGCTCGAACAACTCAAGAAGGAGAAGCAGCCTTAAAAGAAGCAACTAGACAACTCGAAGAAGCAGGAAGAAGATTAAGACAAGCAGAAATAGATCTACAAAATATATTAAGAGAAGCGCAAAGAAATCCTTCACCAGAAGTAAAAAACGAAGCAAATGCAGCTCAAAGAGAAGTAAAAGAAGCTGAAAACGAAGTTGGAGGAGCGAGGAAAGAACTTATTGCAACGCAAGACATTGTCAACAGAGAACTGTTGAGAAAGAAAAAAGTTGAATCAAACCTACCACAATTAATTAGAACAGCTAATGAGTTAGGGAGGATAAGAAATCCTTCACCTTCAGACTCCGCAAGATTAAATCAGATAATTCAAGAAATAAAACTTCTCCGATCAAATGCATCTACAAAAGATAAAAGCGGGGAAGTAAAGTTAATCCAACAACAAGAAAGAAAATTATTAGAAGACAAAAGAAGTAAAAGAAAGAAAAATGAAGAATTACAAGAAAAGTACATCGAATACGCTAAAAGAAATCTAGCAATAACGAATTTATTCAGAGGAAGAATTCCTCCCAGAGGAACACCTCAATATGATCAATACACTAAAAATACAAATGTCCTTAAAGAACTTGAAAATTTAGCCAGAAGAAATAGATATGTTCTCTACAATACAAAAAAACAAAAAATAGTCGGATAATCTGTTTAAAACAAATAATTAAAAAAAGATTTATAAAGTTATAACCATTCTATCAAACATGCCAAAAGATGATGATTATCTAGAGGAATTAGAAAAGTTAAAACATTATGCAGCAGTTAAAACTCATAGAAGACGTAATAAAGAAGGTAGAAGTGATAGGAACGATTACAGAAAGGCTATTTCTACAGGAAATATGAAAGATTTTGGCCATCCAAGAAATGTCTTGAAAGAACAAGGAGACTATCTGAGACCAGATAGTAATTATCCTGTTTCTCAAAGATTAGGCTACGCCCGATCTTACTTAAATGAGTCTGCTGGGCAAGGGAACATACAAGGGGCTTTGGAAGCTGCAGAAGTTTATGCTCAGCTTGATAGAGGGGATAGACCAATTATAAAAAGAAAACTCTTGGATGCTGTTAAAAATTCAGCAAAAAATCCAAGATATAGAACCTCAAATACAATGTATGAAATAGAGCAAGTAGAAAAATTCATTAAGCAACATTCATCAAAAGCAAGAAAACTCGAACAAACTGTCGCTACAGTTGCAATTGTAGGACTTCTTTCTGGTTTAGTTTTATTATTTCCAGTTTTTACAGGAAACTCAATAAATTCAACCTCATCTGGAATACTCAGTAGTACTACTCCATACATTGGAGGATCAATACTTCTTTTAGCAGGGATTATTGCCGCATTTTTATCTTTAAGGAAATAGTTTAATTTTTAAATCCCCAATTCTGTTACTACTATCTAATCACAAAGAATAGAAAGATTTATAAGTCTTTTTTTCTAACGAATTAAATGACATTTCAAGATGATTTTGAAACAGGATCATTAGTTACGGGATATGCAGGAATAGGCTCAGCTCTAGTTTTCGAAATCTTAAATCAGCAATACATGGCTCAAACAACACATCAAAACATTACAAATATAGTATTAACCTCAGCGGCAATAGGAGGAGCAGGGTTGTTATCATATGGACTATCAAGATATGTTAGAAGCAGAGCTACTGCACCAGCTAATCCTAATCCTCAAAATCTTCCAGCAGTAATTCAACCACCTGAACCAACTCCAGAAGAAAGGAGAATAGAATTACAAGGAAGATACGATCATTGGAGAGGACAGATAGAAACAATTCTAGATCAAACCGGGCATATACCTCCAACACCAGGGTCAATGGCAGATAGAGATTTACATTCCGCAGACGCAGCTAGACAAAGAACAATTGATGAAGCAATAGAAAATAACGTAAGGATAAACTTGTAAAATGATAAATGCAATAACTCCAATCAATTTAGAATTAATAGAACGCCCTTCTTTGAGATATAATCATTTTTTCTTAAGTGAATTTCAAGAAGATATGCAAAGGTATTTTAGAGTTAGAGCAGCAGCTGGCCCTTTAGTTCCACTATATGTGCCAATAGGAAACAATGGAACAAGATTAGTAGAAAGAATAAGACAACCTCTTTTACTTCCAGCACCAGGATTATTAGATATATTTTTTCCAAAACCAGCACCACAACAAGATAATTTACAACCAATAATCAACAACTACCCAGTTCCATTCCCAAATAGAAATGATCATCAAATGATTTATTCAGTAGGACAAAATGGAATGTTGATACATCTTTCTTTTGGAGTAATGGGAGCTTTCGTAGAAAATAACAGAGAAAGAAATTTCAATGTAACAGCAGAAGGAGATCCACATTTCATAGGTTTCTTAGCTAGCCAGTTCCCCCCAAGAATAGCTTAATTTTAAAAATCTTCGAATAAAGTGTATTTCAAAGGATAATAAAAATTATAAAGATTGTTCTTGAAAAATAATTATATGAAATCTCTAAAATATGAAAAAGACGTTGGCAATACCCGAGGAAGACTCTCAGGGTCAATAGGGTATACGCCCCAAATCTGGCAGAACTTAATAAATTTCAGAAAACAACATGAAAAAAATATACCTGCAGATAGTTCTCAACCTTTATATAACTCCGGCAGCAAAACTTCCCCTTTAACCTACTCTACAAAACTAGGTCTCGAAGAAATCTTTCTCCATACATCTAAAGGAATATTGGAGACTAGAAAGACTACATGGGGAAATAACATAGCCATAAAGGCTGAAGGCACAGTAGATTTTGTTCAACCAATCTATGATTATCTGCAAGATTTAAAATAATCCTAAAAAAACTTATCCAACCCAGCTTGTTTTTTTGTTTCTAAAAATTCTCTCATCTTTTCAAATTGAGATTTTAATCTATCTTCTGAAAATTCATGTCTATCAACAAGAATCTCTTTAATTTTCTTCTCATCAAAGCTAGAAAATTTAATTTCAAAATCATTTACTTGGGGTCTCTTAAACAAGTGAAAAATCTCTTGCCAATCAAACTTATTTTCTTGCTGTGCAATTTGTTCTTGTACAGATTCAAAAATTAAAGCAGGTTGTTTATATTGTTTTACAAGACTCAATGCTTTCTTAGGACCAATCCCTTTAATTCCACCAGGATTATAATCCGTACCGATCAGTATACCTAAACAAATTAATTGTTCATGATTAATCTGCAAGAAATTTAAAACTTTTTCAAGTTCAATCATCTCAGGATAAATTTCTTGCCATCCAGAAACAGTCTTTCTCTTACGAGCCAAAGTCAAATTCTGGATTAATTTTGGTGCCCCAAATAATAAAGAGTCATAATCCTGACTTGCAGAAGCATAACATTTTGTTTTAGCTAAATAGGCAGCTTGAGCTTCTCCTTCACTAGGAGCTTGCACAACAGCAATCCCCATTGCCTCTAATAGTTCTTTTGATTCTTCAATCATTTCATCATTTAGTCTAATCATTAAAGAAGAATATTTCTTCATAGATTCAACATCCTCATCCATTTTAGCCTTCTCAAATTTTTCTTTTCTTGCATCTCTAATCTCACCCCGTAATACATGAGTTTTCCCTTTCAGTTCAGGCGGGATACCATCAAAAACATAAACCAACTTCAAACCTTGTTGTAACAGACTCATATTCCTGTAAAACAATCCAGACAAGTGCGAGGTAATCCTTTTTTTAGAATCCATTAAAGGAGTTCCGTCAGCCTGCCTGACAGTAGATAAAAACTGATACAAAGTATTAAAAGCGTCAACAGAAATAATTTTGTCTTTCAAGTCAATCATTTTGATTTCTTTTCTTGGAATAATCTCAGCTATTTGTAAACCCATGTTTTATACACACTATTGAATTATAAAAACTTTAATGAGATAGAAAACTACCCTCTAATTCCTGGTCCGTCCATTTCTTCAGCAAGTTTTTCCCAATCATAATAACACCTAGTCGGTTTAAGCAAAGTAAGTTCCGAACTTGAATCAACTTGTTTTTCTACTGTATGTTTTTGCAAGACTTCAGGAGCCATCAAAGAATGATAAGCCCTTCTTATTTCTTCATTTTGAGGAAATTGAAACCCTTCACGATTATATTCCCTTTCAACATTATCACTAGAATTACGACCATAATGATCGGCATAAACTTGATTCAATCCTTGATACATATGATCAATTAAAAATTTCGACAAAGATTGATCAAAATCAGGTTTTTTTATTTCCCATCTTCCTCTAAACAAATAAGCTAATTCCCATCCGTTAAAATCAGCAGATAATTTGGCAGGAAATCTACGTAAACTTAAACCACCATAAAACACCGATTTAAGAGGAGTTTTATTAAGTGCTTTCAAAGAACCAGCGAATTCAGGTTTTTGCATTAGTCTAGCAATATACTCTGCAAAATCATCTTTCAAATAAGGATAATTTGAAATAGATCTCCATTGCTCTCTCGGATAAAATCTAGGACCCATAAAAATACCTTTAACAAGGCTATCACTAGCACTCAAACCCTCAAGTCTTTTCTCTAAAGGCAAATTTAAATCCATAAAAAACAATACCCAACAATCCTTTTAAACATTACTGTTTAACCCCTAATAAGTAACAACAGGAGAAAGATTTAAATACTCATTATTTCTATAAAAAATATGAGAAACACATTTAAAAGTGCACTGATTGGAGCAGGTTTATTTCTTAGCGCTTGCTCTCCAGAGACAACTCAATATGCGACTATAAAAAAGTATATTGGAGAAAGCCAAGGAAGAAAAGTAGATATTATTGAACAAACAGTACGTAATGATCAAAGAGATAAAAGTTGGTCAGATTACTCTTTAAGATGTGATGTCTATTCTAACAATCAAGAACCTTCTTACATAGGGACTTCTAATAATTTTAGATATGGTAGTTTCGATAATATAGTCGTTTTAAACGGAGATAAAAATACATCAGAAACTAGCCCCTCACAATCATTTAAAGCAAGAAAGATTCTAGAACAAGCAGTTATAGATGTAGGAAACGAACAACACAAAATAAGTGAAGAGTACAAAGATCATCCAATTAGATTTATGTAAATTAAACTAAAATACAAAATAAACATGAAACTTAATGAAAACAATTACAGAAAAACCCAAAAAAACTTCAGTGTATGGAATTTTTCAACACCTGAAGGGAATACTGGAAGAATTGTAAGATATGCCAACACAAGAGGTAGAGATTATTTACCAGAAGCTATTTTTGATAATTTAACAGAAAGTTTGAGAGAAAAATCGGGATATGACTCAGGCAATAAAACAGTAAAGGCTTTAGACGGGGAGACAGAGATCACAAGAGATAATTTAGAATATTCTGCAAAACTAACGCTTATGTTAAAACATAGAGGGAAACCTAATCAAAGTCTATTGGCTAAGATAGAGCTTCCCAAAGATTCACCAGTATGGCCAGAAGATGCATGGGAAAGATTTGTCTGCCATTATATTGATATTAACGCGAACATAGCCAGAGCAGATGAGCTACAGAGAAAAAGAAGTCCTCAAGTAAGAGCAGCTTAATTCTTATTAAAATGAAAAAAGTAAATAGATTAAATGATTTAGAACAATCAAATCTCGATGAAATAAGAGCATCCGCTGAAAGAATAAAAATTCAAGACTATCCTATTTTAGCAGTTCACTCCACAGATTACTTTCCAGAAAATGAAACTATTACCTCGGGAGGAGAATCAGCAAGATTAGTTGATAGGAGAACTGTACATTTTGGCTTGAATGGGATTGCTAGGGCTGCGTTTCTAGGTGTTGGAGATAATTGGGAAAAGAGAAAATATCATATTGTTGCTCCATTAGCAGATTTGATAGACACAAATTCCTTTATTGGAGGATGTACTGTCGATAGCATGTTTCCTTCAGGAGTAAGACTTCCACAAACCACAACAATCTTTGAAGATGCTCAAATTGCAGGGGAATATATTGATAAAATGGCCTCCATAGTTCCATTCACATACAATGGTTTAAGAAGATTAGGAAAAAGAGCATGGTCAGGCACAAGAGGATATGACGTCGAAGGAGAAGATGGCAGAGAATTGATGAATTCCTTAGGAGTATACTTCGGCACTCATTTCGATCACTGGACAAATAATTACGAATGGTCTCGAATGAATGGACTAACTGAGCAAGAAGCGATAGATAATGCTATCACTCCAGATATTAATTGGATTCTAACCAAGTTTCCAGGAAGTACAATAAACGATCGAACACGAGCAAAAAAGATATTGAGAATTAAAGACGAAATTAAAATGCTAGGCTATAAAATGCCCAGAATATTTTCAGCAAAACAGCCTAACTTTTCTAACCCTCAACTTTAAATAAAGCGTCTTTTTCTTAAAAGGATGGAACTTAAATTCATACCTTTTGATTACGATCATGTTGAACTAGAAAACGAAGATTTTATCAAAATATTTGGTAGAACAGAAGAAGGCAAGACATGCTGCGTTCTAGATTATATTGATAATTTTTTCTATATAATAGAAGGAAATCTAGAAGCTATCAAAAAACAGCTTTCTAAAGATGAAATTCAGTCAGAGATAGTCGACAAAAATTATTTAGGCAATCCAGTAAAATCCTTAAGAGTTCATATAAACACTGGGAAAGTAAAAGAATTAGTAGAGAAAATAAAGTTAAAAAACAAAGAAGCCAAAATTCTAGAAACAGATATAAAACCAATCACGAGATATATAATAGAAAAGAACATAAGACCGTTATTTTTACATGATATTGCCGGAGAAATTCTAGAAAATTCCAATGAGTTCAACGGAATTGATAAAGTCCTTGAAGTAGACATTGTTCTTAAACTGGAAAAGATAAAATCTGAAAAAGAAGTAGAAATAAAACCAAAAGTAATTTCATTTGATATAGAGACAGAAGAATTTGAGATCGGCAGAGGAAGAATATTAATGATAGGATTAGTTTCTGAAAAATTTAAAAAAGTTCTTACCTGGAAAAAAATCAAAACAGATATGAAAGAGGTAGAATTCGTCAAAGATGAAATTGAACTCTTGAAAAGATTTATAGAAATAATAAAAAAAGAGAGCCCAGACATACTCACAGGATATTTCACAGATAATTTTGATTTTCCTTATATCAGAGCCAGAGCTGAAAAATTAAAAGTTAAGTTAGATTTATCACGTGACGGTTCTAAACTTTCTTTTTCAAAAGGAAGACTATTAAGTGCAAGAATAAAGGGTTTAGTTCATATTGATATCTTCCGCTTCATTGAAAGGACGTATGCTCAATACATGGAATCAGAATCTCTTACACTGGATGAAGTTGCTTCAGAATTATTAGGAGAAAACAAACTAAAGATGGACCATTTCTCAAAAAAAACCGAGGACATTCTAGATCACGAATGGGAAGAGTTCTTAAAATACAATCTACAAGATACCGAACTAACTTACAAGTTATTTCAAAAAATTTGGCCAGATATAGTAGGTTTTACACACGTAATGCAAGAACCTCTATTTGATGTTTCAAGAGATGGAATGTCTCAACATGTAGAAGATTATTTAATACATAATTTAAAGAAATTTAATGAAATCGTAGAAACAAAACCATCTCATCATCAAATCGCGGAAAGAATAGTCATGCCCCCAAATACTGGAGCTTTTGTACTTCAGCCAGCACCAAAACTATATGAAGACCTAGCAATGTTTGATTTTACAAGTTATTGGCCCTCAATTATTGTTACATTTAACTTATCTAAGTCCACATTTTTAGGGGAGAAAAAGCAATCAAATGCAAACGAAGTAAAAATTGATAATAAAACATATTATTTCTCAAAAAAACCAGGTTTTTTCCCAGAGTTGCTAAAAGAGGTTATTGAAAAAAGAAAACAGTCTAAAAAAGAATTAAAAATTGCACCAAACCCAATAACACAAGCCAGAAGTACAGCTTACAAATTACTAGCAAATGCCAGTTACGGGTATCTAGGTTTTGGTCCCGGAAGATATTTTTCATACGAGGCACAAGGAGCTACAACTTCAATAAGTAGGGATTTCATTAAAAAGATTATTGAAAAAACAAACGATAGAGGGTATACTGTAATTTACGCAGACACAGATGGATTTGCATTTCTATTAAATAAAAAATCAAAAAAAGAGACCTTAGAATACTTATCTGAGTTAAACAAAACTCTTCCAGGAGTTATGGAATTAGAATTAGAAGATTTCTACAAAAGAGGAATTTTTGTAACAAAAAGAACGGGAGAATTTGGGGCTAAAAAGAAATATGCGCTCATCAATGAGGAAAACAAATTAAAAATACGTGGTTTCGAGACAGTTAGAAGAGACTGGTGTAAACTTGCAAGAGAATTGCAAAACAAAGTTTTGCGTTTAATTCTAGAGCAAGGAAATGAAAAAGAAGCTTTAGAAATAACAAAAGACATGATTAAAAAATTGCAAACAAGAAAAATAGAAAAAAAATTATTGATAATAAAAACTCAATTAAAAAAGCCAATCGAGGAGTACAAAGCTCAAACACCACATGTAATAATTGCAAAAAGAATGCAAGAACTAGGCATGCCAGTTGGAATGGGAACCTTAATCGAGTATTTTGTCGCCCAAACAGATAACAAGAAAAAAGGTTTAGTTAGAGATAAAGCCAAACTAGCAATTGAAACAGGCGAGTATGATATAGAGTATTATATAAATAATCAAATCATTCCAGCAGTAGACAATATTTTTCAGGTTTTTAACGTAGATTTGAAAGAGATCGCATCAACAAAAAAACAAAAAAAACTAGCAGATTTTAAATAAAATGAAAAAGAAAAAAAGAGGAATAAATAATAAAGCATTAATCTTTTTCTCAATAATTTTAATAGTTTTAGTACTAAGTTATTTCTACAACCCAGGATTTTTCTCTGGTTTCGCAGTCTTGAACAAAGACCAGTTTCCCTCAAATGAAACACATTGGGACCATATGCCTTTAACATACACTACAAAAGATTGTGATACACATTTCAATGGAAAATACAGTCAAGACATAAAAAACGCTTTAAGCTACATTGAAAATAAAACAAACAATGCAATAAAATTTAGAAGAACTTATCTTACAAACGCAGATATAACTTATATTTGTGAAATAGATAATAATAACTTAAAATTCTCACCTCCAACAGATGAAGTCCCGTATAAAAACTATATAAATGCTCAAGCTCAGCCATTCTTTTCACCAGAAAATTCAAACGTTTTTACAAACAGTGAGATTCATATTTATTCAACAAAGAGATGTCTAGGTAAAAAACCAGTTGTTTTAATTCATGAAACCCTCCACCTCCTTGGTTTAGGCCATACTCCAAATAATTCAACATATATTGGAGACATAATGCATCCAGAAAACTCAAACTGTTATGCAGATATGTCAAAACAAGAAATAGATTATATTAAAGGAATTTACAAAAAGTAATTTTTTTACCGACGACAAAATAATAATAAAGCAAAGGTTTAAAAGGCCCGATCTTCTTCAAAACTAACTTGTTTTTTACAAGATATAAACAGGTTGTGAAAACTATGACAGACAAAGAACCAACAATAATTGAAGACCGAGTACAAGACCCCCACGCTTATGCAAGAGAACTAGAAGAAGAAGTACGAGGTCTAAAGAATCTGAAAAGAGTAGCTGGGCATGAATTAACAAACAAAGTTACAGTTTTACTAGCTACAGCTAAAATGTTATACAAAGCAATAGAAAGACTAGATAGCCGCCAAATTGGCGAAGAACAAAAAGGAGAAATGCTTGAAATAACAGAATTGTTAAGAAGTAATGCCGGTCAAGTAAAAAGCATAGGGTCCCTATTAAACTTAGGACAATGGAATAGAAAAGAGCTAAAAAGTAATTCGAAACCATTAGATATGGAGTACACTGTAAAAGATAGTTTACAGTCTTTAGATATGGTATTTAGAAAAGAGGGAGTACACGCAGAATTTTTATATAACAGAATTGAAGGAAGCCCAATACAACTCTTTTCACATGAAGGCCTTATGTATTCAATAGCAAGCACAATTTCAAGTAATCAAATTAAACATGCACCAAGAAATTCAACTATAAAACAAGGTATAAGGATAGTTAATGATAACCTTGGGCACGATTTTGAGTATAGAGCAGAAAATATGATAACTGTAGAAAGAGATATTCAAAGAGAGCACTATGGTATGCAAACAGGATTAGGATTTATATTGCTACAAAATGCAGCACATATGTTAAAAGGAAGATTAAGTATATATGATCAACCGCTAGACGAAAGAGAATATCAATTTAAAGAAGATTTTGGAGATCACGAAGCAAAAAACTTTAGAGGAGATATTTTTGGTTTAAGTTTAAGAATACCAGTTTCAGAATTAATGGCATATATTTCTCCTAAAAAGAGTTAAAAACAGTTTTTTCTTCTCAATTAAATGAAATACGAACCAAAACCTTTGTTCTTAGAAAGAATAAAATTACTTCTAATAGAAGAAAAAGATTTTCAGGGCTATTTGAAAACTTTAGAAACACAACCTAGAGTTTCAATCCGTTGTAATACTTTAAAAATTTCAGTAAAAGAGTTGAAGGCACGTTTAGAAAAAAAAGCCTGGCAAATCTCTCAACCCTTTAAAGACTATCCTGAAATATTCATAATCGACTCAAGATTATTACCTGGTGAACTTGGAAAAACAATTGAACATCAATTAGGATATTATTATGTTCAAGAAATTACAAGCATGATGCCAGTTCTTGCACTAAATCCCAAACCAAATGAACGTGTTCTAGATCTATGTTCGTCACCCGGTTCAAAAACCACACAAATAGCTTCTATAATGCAAAATACCGGAACAATAATTGCAAATGACCGCGACATGGGAAGAATTCAAATTCTGGCTTCAAATTTAGAACGCTGTGGTGTTGCAAATACAATAATTACAAAAAAAGATGGAGCACATCTAACAGAATTAATGGAAAAACAAAAATTTCAATTCGATAAAATTCTAATTGATGCACCCTGCTCAGGTGAAGGAACCTTCCGTTCTTCACCAAAAGGAATGCAGTTCTGGAGTATAAACACAGTAAGGAAATTATCAACACTTCAAAAACAGCTTATAAAATCAGCACACAATCTTTTAGCAGATCAAGGAGTTTTAGTTTACTCAACATGCACACATTCTCCTGAAGAAAATGAGCAAATTGTCAGCTATGCAGTTGAAGAATTAAAAATGAAAGTAGAATCAATAAATCTCCCCCTTAAATGCCGCCCTGGAATAAAACAATGGCAATCACAAGAATTTAATAAACAAGTAGAAAATTGCTGTAGAATTTACCCCCAAGATAATGATTCAGAAGGATTTTTTATAGCTAAATTGATAAAGAAAAAATAAAAATGGAAAAGATAATAATTACATCAGGATACTTCGACCCAGTTCATAAAGGGCATATTGAATGTTTCAAACTATCAAAAGAAATAGGAGGAAGATTAATAGTGATATTGAACAACGACCAACAAACAATTCTCAAAAAAGGTAAATCATTCATGAACCAAGAAGAAAGAAAAACTATCCTAGAAGCAATAAAATATATTGATCAGGTTTTCTTATCAATAGACAAAGATAAAACAGTTGTTAAATCGATAGAAGCTATTGCAAAAAAATATCCAAGCAGAGAAATAATATTTACTAAAGGGGGGGATCGATTAAAAAACTTGGGAAATATACCAGAAGCAAAAATTTGTGAAAAGTATAACATAAAAATAATAGACAATTTAGGTGCAAAGATTCAATCGTCTTCTCAGTTAACAGGATTAAAAGAGATAAAATGAATGCTGATGAGAAGTTTTTTAAACATAAGTTCTTTAGAATCATAAATGGGAAAAAAGAAAAGAGGTAAAACCATAGTTGTTATAACAATTGTCGCCGTATTGGCATTAATTACTCTATTAGTATTTATTAATAATTTTAATAAAGATATAAATCTCTCCCCATCCCAACCAACACAAGTAAGAGTACAGGTAAAAAATTCTCCTCCAACAATCACAAGTATTCAATCAATTCCAAATGTGAATCTTAACCCTTCTCCCTCAACAACTAATGTTGTATTCACATTCATTGCCAGAGACTCAAACGGAGCAAACGAACTAGTTGATTCAAGTGCATTTGCACAATTCACAAATACTGGAGAACCAACAAGATCAGGAACATGCTCTTTCCAATCTACAGCACAAAAAGAAAAAGCATATCAGTGTACAATACCAATGAACTATTATGACAAAAGCGGTATCTGGACAGTAACAGTCGGTATACAAGATGCTCAAGCAGCAAGTGTACAAGGCTCTTCTACATTTACAGTAAATCTTTTGAGAGATATCTCAATAACTCCTACAACAATTAATTTCCCAGCAGCTGCGCCAGGCGATTTAAATGTACGCTCAGCAGATAATACAACAATCACTAACAATGGAAACTTTCAAGCTCCACCAGGAACAATTTCAGCAACGGCATTTGATTTAACAGGTGAAACAAATTCAACAGAAAAGATTCCAGCTGCTAACTTCAAAATAGCCGGCTCATCACAGTCTAATGTCTGTGGATCTGGAAACTCTTTAACACATGCCTCTTCAATCACAGTAACAACTTCCAATTTATCAAGAGGCGCAACAGGAAATACAGAGAAGCTATCATATTGTTTGACAACTGTCCCAGAAATAAGTTCTCAATATTATTCAGCTACAGGAGGCAACTCATGGGTCATAAATATAAACTGATTATATTATCAGCATTGTTAATATTAAATCTGATTATTATTCCTGCCTTAGGAGTGAACTCCCCATATTGGCAAGGAAATCCATTAAAAATACGTCCTGGTGAAACAAAAGACGTATCTTTTCCTTTAGAAAATAGTGTAAATGAAAAAACAACAGAGGCCACTGTATCACTCATAGAGGGCGGAGAAATTGCACAAATAATAAGTGGAGAAAAATATATTGTAGAACCGGGAAATAAGGATAAAAACATAATATTAAGAATAAATATCTCTCAAAATGCAAAGTTAGGGGACAAGCATAATGTAAATTTTTCTGTCCAGTACTCTCCGGCTGAAGGAAGCGGTAATGTTCAGCTTAATGTAAAATATAACGTAGATTTCCCAGTTGAAGTATCAACTGAAACAGTTCAGAACCAATTATTACAAAAACAAACAGAAAATCAAACAGGGGGAATTGAAAAAACAACAAAGAGTAGCAGCATATTTTTCATAATAATCGTATTAGTCATAATTCTTGCAATTATATTGACAGCTGTAATAATAAGACTCAAACATAAAAACTAAGTAAACAGATAGATAATCAGCAGTAGTAAATTTTAAATAATCGAAATTCAGTCTCCGATTATGAAAATATTGATCTTTATCATCATAACCTTAATATTAACTAGTATAGTCTCAGCAAATGGTTCGGGAAAAGTAGTTGTTTCAATATTTATTAAAGAGAAACCTTCAAATATAATTAAATTATGTCAACCAAACCAAGAGAGTAATATAAATAACGAGGGAATAAGCAAAGGATTATTATCTTACTTCTTTTCCAATTCAATTAGAATAAAATGAACATTCAGATATTAACAACAAAAGAAAAGAAAACTATTCAATCTCAATTGAAAAACCAATTTGGTATTTCAGAACTACCGGACAAAATAATACAAATTGGAAAAGAAAGAATTCGTCTTTTAACAGCAGATTTCACAGCAAAAGAACTTGAAAAACTCAGTGCCATAACTTATATTGAAGGAATAGGGTTATACATTGCAAAAGAAGAAAACGATGGTATCCGACTAAGTATTGAGGGAACTCAAATATTAAAAGATCAAATAAGCAAGAATATCTTCTCATTAAATGACCAACAAGCAAAAGAATGGCTTTCAGGTGCAGACTTACAAATAAATACGGGTAAAAAAGGGATATTTATAATAGAATATAAGGGAGATTTTCTAGGCTGCGGTAAAATCTCGGAGAATAAAATATCTAATTTCATTCCTAAAGGAAGAAGAATTAAGTTGCAGTAAGATGCCTTTTCTTTAACTCATCTAATTTACCATACTCATCATCAATAACTTTTAAATAAGAATTAGAATCAGGTCTTCCATTCCTTAGTCCATAAATTATATCACCAATTTTTTCAAACCCAATCTCGTGCCTATATCTAGCAAAGAATTCAACTTGCCCCACACAATCTTTTTTTAGGCCATCAAAAATTTGAGCAACTCTTTCTAATTTACTTCTAGAAGACTCTAGATCTCCTTCAGCCCTAAGTTTAATTATTTCTTTTAAAGCATCCATTAAACCGATATAGTGTAAAAGTTGAGTCCTTGCTTCAGCCACAGCATTTCCCATCAAAAGTCTAAAATCATAGTATATATAAAGATTACCAATATCTCAAAGCTATGACAGAAAAAAGTTATGGGGGAGATGACGGAACAGGTAGGGCACCTCGAAACACACCTAAAAATATAACTCAAAATCAAGCATATTCACAAGAGAAAAAACTAAATAAAGCAAATAAAACTCAAGAAGGAATGAAAGAAAAGGATAAACAAGATATTCTCAAAGCAGGAGAGATTTCTAAGAAAGTGGCAAGTTACATCAAAACAATTGTAAAAAAGGATATGTCAATGTTACATCTAGCAGAGCAAATAGAGGATGAAATTAAAAAGCATGGTGGGGAAATAGCATTTCCAGTAAATTTAAGCACTAATGAAATAGCCGCCCACCATACACCAACATACAATGATATAGAAAAAACTCATGACTTATTAAAAGTAGATTTTGGAGTTTCAATAAATGGATGGACAGCAGATGCAGCCATTTCTTTTGATCTTGAAAATTCAGAAGAGAATAAGAAATTAATCCAAGTTGCACAAGATTCCTTGAAAAAAGCAATAGACTTAGTTTCAAAAAATAAAGAAAAAACAAAATTAAATGAAATAGGAAAAGAAATACAAATTTATTCAGAACATCATAAACTCCAACCAATAACTAATCTCTCAGGCCATAGTATAGAAAAATATGAGTTACACGCCGGCGTCACAATTCCAAATATAGACAATTCAAATGATACTGAGGTAGGTTTAGGTGCTTTTGCAATAGAACCATTCATAACTTCATCATCTGCATCTGGAAAAGTTTATGATTCAAAACCCTCGGGGATCTACCATTTAATTGAAAGAAAAGCTCTTAGAGACCAATCAGCAAGAGAAATTCTAGATTATATTGAAAAAGAATACAAAACCTTACCCTTCTGCAGCCGTTGGCTTGTAAAAAAGTTCGGCACAAAGGCATTAATTTCCCTTAGACAGTTAGAACAAGCAGGAGCCTTACATCATTATGATGAATTAGTTGAACAATCCAAACAAAAAGTAGCTCAAGCCGAACAAACAATATTAATAGAAAAAGATGAAGTTATAATAATCAATTGAATAATCCAGAAGCATCAAACGTACACAAAATTATTTTTTCTCCTATAGTAATTCTTTCTCCAAGATAAGAGTTTAGCAATTCTTCAGTCTTATAATAAACATTTGTATTTGAAAAACTCTTAGGAACTTCTTCTTCAGGTGTATAGCTCAACCTACACCCCAAACCATTTTTTTCCTTAACCAATCTCTTTATAGCTTCATTAATTCCAATAACATTAAATCTCCCTTCTTCCACATATTTTTCGATTGCAGGATTAGATAAACAACTAACTAGTTGATTTGCGCAAAGACTGCCACGTAGATTGTCAAAGTACCCTCGACCATCAAATCTTTTAAGAGCACTAGATAAATTTTTCCCAGATAAAACACGTTCAGTTTGTAAAACAAAATCAATAACATCAGCAGTAATTACTTCTAACTCAGCCCCACAAAGTTTACCTTTCTTGTTAAGTCCTTTTTCTCTGTATACTTTTATCAAATCCATGAAGCTGTCTTATTCTATGAGTATTTAAAACTAACTAAAATAATATAAACCCCAAATTCTTAAACCAAACATGGATAAAGTAGTACATTTTGAAATTCCAGCAGACGATATTGAACGTGCTCAAAATTTCTACAAGAACATATTTCAATGGGATGTTAATTTCGTTCCCGAGTTTAGTTATGTAATTGTTCATACAACAGAAACAGACGAAAATCAAATGATTTTAGAAAAAGGGGCAATAAATGGGGGAATGATGAAACGAGGTTTGATAAAAAATCCAGTTATAACCATTCAAGTAGATAATATTGATCAGTCTTTAGCACAAATTGAACAAGCAGGTGGGAAACAAATCGGACAAAAACAACAAGTTGGAGACATGGGTTTCTCAGCTTATTTTCAAGACACAGAAGGAAATATTCTCGGTTTATGGGAAAATATTAAGAAATAAAATCCCAAGTTTCTATAATATTATCCACTAGTGAATCAAAAAAACTCTCTCTATAAGTTATCAACAAATTAACAACTTCATCATTATTCACTAAAAGCTTATAGTTCTTATTCCTCCCCAGTTTACTAGAGGTAATAATTTTTTCCATTTCAAGTTTCTTTAAATGCCAAGTTACTGTAGAAGGTGAAAGCTTTGTAAAATTAACAATTTGAGAGTGCTCACAATTATTATTAGTCAGTATAAATAAGATAATCCTTCTCAAACTATTTTGCCTTAAAAGGCTCAAAAGTTTAGAGTTTTCTGATTTAAATTCTATGGGAAAATAAACAACAGAGTTACCTTTACTTTCTTGTTTGATCAACTTATGACGTATTAAATAATGAAGGTGATATCTAGTTACACCATTAGATAGTTTACTCCTCTTAACAATTTCTCTAAAGTTACTTCCAGCAAACATTTTAACTGATTCGTAAATCCTTTTTCTAGTATTTAATTCAAGAATCTTTTTATTATTTATTTTAGAGATTGGTTGAGGCATTTTAATCACCTCATTTCTTTGTCATACCAAAGAAAAAGAACAAAAGTATTATGAAATCAAGTAAATTAGCCAAAGGATCAACCCAATTTGTAGTATACTGGATAAAACTATCTGAGGTAAGTAAAAATCCTTTAATTGAAAACAAAAGAAAGGCGAGTGAAATATAGATTAGTTTATCTTTTCCGCTTCTTCTATAAGCTATCAATGTAAGAACAAATAAAATCAAAGAAAAGATGCTGCTTATCAAAGTGATAATATTATCAAGTTCTATCCCCCGAAACACAGTTACATCGTTTTCAGTTGTAGCAGCAAGAACATTCAAAGAAAAGCTAATTAAAACAAAAAGAGCAAAAATGATTAAAATGTTTCTATTTTTCATCGTATTTCATTGTAGTTTAATACTTATAAATTGAACGTTTAATAAAACTTAATAAAAAAATAAATAAAATTAATCTGATTCATCATTAGAGTCTTGTTCTCCATCGTTGCCATCGTCTTTATCTTCTTTTGTTATACTCAAGACGTTCCCATTACCAGCATCTATTTTCACTTCTGTTTCAACATTGTCCTTCACAACATCAACATTATAAACAACACTGCCATCTTCGTTTTCAAGTTCACTATCCTTAATAGTTCCTTGCACATTATTTAATGCAATCTGATTAGCTTGCTCTTTAGTTATCTTGGCTAATGAATTCAATTGTGCAGATTCTTGAGAATCAGGTAATTCTTGAGAATCATCAATAGAAACTGATGAAACTTGTTTTAAAGAGCTATTATTTCCAGTAGCTAAAGCTGTTACTCCAATAACTCCAACTAGAAGAACTAGGCCAACAAGAACAACTAAAACTGTTTTTTCCATTCTTATTTTAACCTCCTTATATTTTTTCTCATAATAAGATTAAAAGTAAGTTCTTTAAATACAGCATAGTTCAATGATCGAACAATTTTATTCTAACTCTTCTATAGTTGAACTAGTCAATTTATATACCCCATTTTACCGTAAAACTATATGCTAAATACGAAAGGACAAACTTTATTTAATAAAGTACCCGAAATCACATTTTTCTTTTGGATCATTAAAGTTTTATGCACAACTGTTGGTGAAACTGCCTCCGATTTTCTAAACACAACCTTCAATTTAGGTTTAACCACTATTTCTCTAATTATGGGTATATTATTGCTTATTTCACTCTTCTTTCAATTTAAGTCAAAGAAGTACATCCCGAGTCTATATTGGCTTAGTGTTGTGTTAATAAGTATTGTTGGTACTTTAATCACCGATAATTTAACAGATAATCTTGGAGTAAGCTTAGAAATAACAACCATTGTTTTTAGT